>Ga0180435_10000843_pt1 | contig 32301 bp, 30 predicted proteins | sample SS_ome_3_FD_132467 | JGI IMG/M metagenome (GOLD analysis project Ga0180435, IMG submission 132467) | Hypersaline lake sediment archaeal communities from the Salton Sea, California, USA - SS_3_S_1 metaG | ecosystem: Environmental > Aquatic > Non-marine Saline and Alkaline > Hypersaline >... | reverse complement strand
GCGAACAGTTCGGCAAGCCCATAATCGAGTTCCCCGCCGTCTACGAGATACTGACGGACATGCAGACGAACATCGAGGCCGCGAGGGCGCTAATCTACGACACCGGCGTCATCGTAGATCTCGAAAAGCTCTACGCCGAGAAGCTCGCGGCGATGGACCGCAACGCACCGGAGTACGACGACATGCGGACCACACAGCGCCGCATGGCCAAGTTCGCCAAGACGCTCACGCCGATGTCGAAGTTCTTCGCCTGCGAGGTCGCCAACAAGGTCGCGTCCGACGCCATCCAGGTCCACGGCGGCTCGGGCTACATGCGCGACTACCCCGTCGAGCGCTATTTCCGCGACGCCCGCATCACCAACATCTACGAGGGCACGAGCCAACTCCAAGTCGTCGCCGCCATCGGCTGTGTCCTCGCCGGCGACATTGACGAGCGGTTCGCCGAGTTCAGGAACGACGAATACCAGAAGCCGCTCGGCGTGCTGGCGAAAAAGCTTGAACGGATGCTCGAACGGCTCGCAAAGTGCGTTGCCTACGTTAAGAACAAGGACAACCGCGAGTACACCGACTTCCACGCGCGGCGCATCGTCGAGATCGCAACGGACGCATACATCGGATACCTCCTCCTGCGCCAGGCGAAACGGAAGCCGGAAAAGCAGTACACGGCGAAGAACTTCATCACGCGCGCCGCGGTCCGCGCCGACGCCAACGCACGGCTCGTCACCAGCGGCGACCAGACGCTCCTGCGCAAGCATCGCGCGATGCTGGGGCTGACCTGATTTTCGCGACACTCAAGGCCGTCGGGCGAAAGCTCAAGGACGAACTCAGGTTCCTGTGGCTCGTGCAGAAGCACCCGCGCACGCCGCGCCCGGCGAAGCTCCTGCTCTGGCTCGGCGTCGGCTACCTGGCTACGCCGTTCGACATCGTACCGGACTGGATACCCCTGCTCGGCCAAGTGGACGACCTCGTCGTCGTGCCCGCGCTCGCGCTTCTCGCGCTCAAACTGACGCCGAGGGATATCCGGGAGTTGTGCAGGGCGGAGGCACGCGCTCAGGGCGACGAAAATCTTTGACGGACGCGCACGGCGTCTGCTAGAATGCGCTCCCGCGCACCTTCGTTCGGCAAGTTCGGAGAGGGCCTTTGCGAGTCGTCGGCGTCGATCCCGGCCTCAAGAACACGGGCTACGGCATTGTCGAAGGGAGCGGAAGCTCCTTTGCTCTCGTCGAGGCGGGGCTGGTTTCAACCGTGGAATCCGACCCGATGCCGGAGCGCGTCCGCGGCATCTACGACGACGTCGCGGCGATCTTCGCGGAGGCAAAGCCCGAGGCCGCGGCAATCGAGGAGCTGTACGCGCACTACAAGCACCCTCGAACCGCGATCCTGATGGGCCACGCGCGCGGCGCGATCATGCTCGCCGCGGCCAAGTGCGGCATTCCGGTCGCGAGCTATTCGGCCACGATGGTCAAGCGGTCGCTCACCGGCAACGGTCACGCGGCGAAGGGACAGGTCCAGCGTATGATCGAGGTGATGCTCGGCCTGAGTCGTCCGCCCGAGCCGCCGGACGTCGCCGACGCGCTCGCCGTCGCACTGTGCCATTTGAACTCGGTCGGCCGGCCCGCCGAAATCGGCAGGAGGTCAATGTGATAGCCAAGATAAACGGGACCGTCGCGGAAATACACGAGGACCGCATCACGCTGGAGGTCGGCGGGCTCGGCTACGAGGTGCTCGTGCCGGGCGGCCTGGCGCTACGCCTGCGCCAGCACGGCGCGGAAGGCGCCGAACTCACGCTCCACACGCTCGAATACATCGAGGGCGGGCCGGCCGGCGGGCAGATGGTGCCGCGACTGCTCGGCTTCACCGACCCGATGGACCGCGAGTTCTTCCGCCTCCTCACGAGCGTCAAGGGCTTCGGCCCGAAGAAGGCGCTCCGGTCGCTCACGATCCCGACCAAGCGGTTCGCGCTCGCGATCGAGGGTGGGAACCACGCGGCGCTGGCGGAACTGCCCGAGATAGGGCGGCGCAGCGCGGAGAAGATCGTCGCCGAGCTCCGCGGCCGGTGCCAGAAGTTCGCCCTGATGCGCGAAGGCGAGCCGCTCGAGACGGAAAGCGCCGAAGAACTCCAACCGGACGTGCGGTCCGAGACGATGCAGATACTGACGGCCCAGCTCCAGTATTCGCCGGTCGAGGCCGAGGCGATGATCAACAAGGCGGCGGCCGGCGGGAAGAAGTTCGATTCGTCGCAGGACCTCATTAGTGAGATTTTCCGAGTCCTCTCGGGCAACTGAAAGGCGCCGGATGCGACACAGGATCGTCGACCCCAGGCCGTTCTCGGACGAGGACGAGAAGTTCAACCTGACGCTCCGTCCGCGCACGCTGGACGAGATGATCGGCCTGTCGGACCAGCTCGAGCCGCTCAGGATCGCGCTCCACGCGGCGACCGAGCGCGGCGAGGCGCTGGAGCACGTCTTGCTCGACGGTCCGCCGGGGCTTGGCAAGACCACGATCGCGCATGCGATATCGAACGAGATCGGCTCGAAACTTGTCCAGACCTCCGGGCCTGCTCTCAGCCGGACGGGCGACCTGATGGGCATCCTCACCGGCCTCGGCGACAAGGACGTGCTGCTCATCGACGAAATCCACCGCCTGCCCGTGGCGGTCGAGGAGTTCATCTACCCGGCGATGGAGGACCGCAAGGTCCAGTTCGTCGTGGACCGTGGCGCGTTCGCCAAGACGGTCGAGGTGCCGCTGAAGAACTTCACCCTCGTCGGCGCGACCACGAAGGCCGGGCTTCTGTCGAAGCCGCTGCGCGAGCGGTTCGCCATCTTCCACCACGTCGAGTTCTACAGGCCGGAAGACCTCGAACTCATCGTGATGCGGTCGGCCAAGCTCCTCAAGGTGCCGATGGACGCGGACGCGGCGGCCGAGATCGCACGGCGGTCGCGCGGGACGCCGCGGATCACGAACAACTACGTGAAGCGCGTCCGCGACTTTGCGCAGGTGAAGGGCGACGGACACATCACGCTCGACATCGCGAGGAAGGCGCTCGACATGCTCGGCGTCGACGCCTTGGGACTCGACGAGCTCGACCGGCGGTTCCTGCGGACCATCGCCGACTTCTACGACGGTGGCCCGGTCGGCATCGAGGCGCTCGCCGCGACGCTCAACGAAGATCGCGGCACGCTTGAGGACGTCGTCGAGCCGTACCTGCTCCGCATCGGGCTCCTGAACCGCACGACCAAGGGCCGGCGGGCGACCCGCCGCACCTACGAGCACCTCGGCATCGAGCCCTCCAGCTCCGCGCAACGAAACCTCTTCGAATAGGGCGCGGCTCGCCGCGAACATCAATCCATCAGCGAACCAGCATATAGCCATTTGCGCTGTCGACTTATTGGCAACAGGGCACCCAAACAGGTTGGGGTCGGCACGGACGGCACCACCACATCCGGGTCGCCTGCCTGCGAAAAACGCAACAACGCAAATGCCTACATACGGTCCATCTGGCTGTTCAGTCCGAATACATTACTATGTCGGCAGCCATGCATGCAATCCCCCAGACGATAGCAGCCGCGTACAGGAACAGTTCCAATTTCCACCGATTGCGGCCTTCATACAAGAAGTATGCCACAGAGGCAAAAGGGGTATAGACAGCCCCCCAGATGGTCCCATGCCCCAATGCGTATGAGAGATTCGCTGGTGACAAACTGAAAGCGCTCTTCATTACCGCGACCGTAAATGCAAGGGACAACGCGAACATTATGACGGGCACACGCAAAGCCAGCAGCTTCATGAGCCGCCCGTTACGTTTGCGCGTTTGGTCGGAGCTCATATTGGTTCTCAATAGGCCCATTCCAGCGAGAGGCACCCGTCGTTCTATTCCACATGCAACCCGTCAGCCGAGCAGTTTCTTGTAGAGCGCGGGGATGGTGTGCTTGAGGTTGCCTTGGACGTAGTGGCCGCGGCCGCCGAACGCGGCCGGGATTCTGGTGACGACGCTCTTGTTGTCGCGGAAGTAGTAGCCGGGCTTCTCCTCGTCGTTCACGTCCCCGGTTGCAACGGGCCGCATGTCGAAGTTCGCCGTGACCAGCCCGCGCGGCGGCTTGCCGACGTTCGCGGCCATCGAGACGGCCTTCAGCAAAACCTCGGGCCCGGTCACGGCCGAGCCGACGTTGAGAACGACTCCGCCCTCGCCGAGCTTGGCGACCGACGCGGCGTAGATGCCGAAGTCGAACCCGCTCGTCGAGCCCTTCGCGGCCCCGTCGAACCCCGGATGCTGGTCGATGATGTCGGTCCCGATGCTCGCGTGGATGGTGACCGGGATGCCGAGCCGCACGCCCGCCGTGAGGATGCTCCGGCCGGGATGCTTGAACAGGACCTTCGCGGGCATCGGCTCGCCCGTGATGAGCCGTCCGATGCATTCGCCGAACCCGAGCCCGCGCCGCAGGCCCTCGGCGAGCGCGGCGTTCATGAGCGAGCCGGTCTCGGCGGCCATGCCGAAGCGGCCCTCGGGCAGCGCGTTGGGCACGTTCTCGCTCGTCGCGCCGATGAGGGCCAGCTCGAAGTCGTGGATGGCCGTCGCGCACGTGCCGGCGACGTGCGTCAGCATTCCGCCTTCCATCAGGCCGATGATGAGCGGCGACAGGCCGAACTTCACCGGATGCGCGCCCATGAACCAGATGACGGGCCAGCCGTTCGCGCGCGCGGTCAGGATCGCGTGCGCGACCGCGGCGAGCGTCTCGTCGTGCAGGAGGGCGGGCGGCAGGTCGAGCTTGTCCGGGTCGACGAGGTCGCGGAGCGACACCTTGTTCGGGCGGTCCGCAATGGGATACGTGCGGACCTTCGAGAAATCGAAACAGTCGTAGGCGCCCTTGTATTCGGCCATCAGTTCCTCCAAGACTATTTTACCGCGCGGAGGGTGGCTCCTGCGACACCTTTTTGAGGTGGGTACTCGGAACGGGGGCTCACTACGTCGCCGCCACATCGCCACCACCCGCCCCCTCCGCCTCCGGCGGCAGCTTGTTCGGGCTGCGGTGTGGCCGGCGTGACTGTTCCCCGAACGAGCCGAACGTCCCATCGTAGCGGCTCCGCCACTTGCGCACCGTGGTGTGCGATCAGCCCAGGAGCTTCACCGCCCGCTTCGTTCCGTGCTCGCGGGCAAGCTGCACCATTCTCAGCCGGAGAGGCCTTGTGTCTTTACTTTGACGTATCAGCGAGTAGTATCCTCCATGCGGGCACATCGTCGTCCTCCTTAGCGGTCTTGCTTCACAAGGCCTGCCACTTTAGCAAGAACGCCAGCGTGCCCAACTTATTTTTCGGCGCCCCCCAGGGGGCGGTACTCTTCACCTCCTGCACCAACATCCGCAACCCCCTCAGCCACACACTGCCAAGACACCGCAACGACCGTACTCGGGGTACACCATGTCCCTTCCGCTTCCCACGGACCGGCGAAGTCAAACTTGACGCCCCCCCTCCGGCGCGGATAATCAATCATCTGGCACGATACATCACACGCACAAACAGGAGACTCCCATGAAGGATGTCCTTATTGCCGGCCTGCTCACGTTGTCCATCTCGAGTTTCATCGGCTGCGCCGGTAAACCCGAGCCGGTCAAACCGGTCGGAAAGAATTACGAGCGCCAACTCCCACCGGGGGCGCTGGCGCTCCGCAAGATCACCGATCCGAGGGAGATTCCGGATTTCACCGACGCATGCCTCCTGACCTCCGGCCTCGACGAGGCCGTCAAAAACAGTCTCAACTACCTGTCAAAGCCGTCGAGCAAGACTTTCTTCCCGTGCGGCCCCATCACGCACGACGACGCCGTCCGCAGTCTCAACGCCTTCCGCGAACTGCTCAACTCCGGCCTCACTTCGTCGCAGATGAACACGACCATACGCGAGAGGTTCGACGTGTACACATCTGTCGGCTGCGACGACCGCGGCACCGTCCTTTTCACCGGCTACTACACACCGATTTTCGACGCCTCGCCGGTGCGGACCGAAAAGTTCAAATGGCCGCTCTACAAGGCCCCGAAGGATCTCGTCAAGCTCCCCGACGGCAACCCATCGACGCCGATGCCCGACCGCCAGGCCATCGAGACGTCCGGGATGTACGCCGGGAACGAACTCCTCTGGATGGCCGACCCGTTCGAGGCGTACGTCGCGCACATCCAGGGCTCCGTCCGCCTCCGCATGCCCGACGGGCAGGAGATAACCGTCGGCTACGCCGCGAACAACGGCCACGAATACAGGAGCATCCGGGCCGAGCTGGTACGCGACGGCGCGGTCGCCCGGCGGGCGGGCCTGCCGAGCATGATCAAGTACTTCCAAACATATCCGCACAAGGTCGCCGAGTACACCTGGAAGAATCCGCGCTACGTCTTCTTCGACGTCGTCCCCGACGGCAGTCCGCGCGGTTGCCTGAACGAGCGCGTCATCGAGATGCGCTCGATCGCTACAGACAAAAGGATATTCCCGCGCGCGTGCCTCACGTTCATTGCAACGAATCTGCCCCAGCGTGTCCGCGGGCAAATCTATGAACTCCCCTACAACGGGTTCGCCCTCGACCAGGACGCCGGCGGCGCGATCCGCGCGCCCGGCCGTTGCGATGTCTACGTCGGCACGGGCGACCTGGCCGGAGAGCTCGCCGGCCGCGCGCAGAACGAAGGCCGGCTCTACTACCTCTTCCTCAAGAAATAGACTCCGGAAATCCGGAGCAGGACGCCCTCCCCACGGCTCTGGGAACTGTACGAGGACGCGTTCTTATACGTCATTATCAGACGGCGGACCCCGGCGAAGCGTGGCGGCATGGACCGCGGCCGCACGAGACCATCCCGTCATCCTGTCTGAAAAAGGGACTTGTGTCGAACGGTCCGTGACGTTTCATCGTCGCGCGCCGGACGCGTCCCGCCGTGCGGCGGGCTTGATCGCGTCGAAGTAGTCGCGGACCAGCCGGATGTACCTCGGCGGAATCTCACCGCTCTCGATCTGCGCCCGAGCGGCCCGCGCGGCCGACTCGTAGTCCCCGACGGCGCGCCCCACCGCCTCGCCCATCGCATGGCCTGAATAGATGATGCCGCCCGACGGTGCATCAGACTCCGGCGGCTTCTTCGCAACGGCGGTCACTTCGACCAGCCCATCCTCCGGCATCCCGGCGCCCTGCGGCCCGCGCGCGTCCGTGCTCGGCGACAGGCGGGCGGCCTCCAGCGCCGTCTGCTCCCGCTCGGCCCACTCGCGGAGGCCCTTGTCCATCAAGTCCGAGCCCGCGAGCGCTTTCTCCAACCGGGCAAGCTCCTCTGCCGCCGCCCGGAGCGCCCTCGCCGCCTCCTCATCACCCCTGCTCAGGGCGAGGGCCGTATTCCTGACCGCGTCGGCCAGTCGCCTGTCCGCGCCCTGTGCTTCCGCAAGCGCGGCGAGGCGCCGGAGCCGTTCGCCGAGGTCGAGGCGCGTCGCGTCATCGAGCATGCCACTGAGGAGGTCCTGGCGAATCTTCACAAGCGCGACCCGCAGAGCGCCGGCCGTCTGCGGCGACTCCCCCTCCCCGAGCCCCGGCCAACTGCCCGCGCCCATGCCCGACGCGGCCGCGGCAATCGCCCTGTCCTTTCTTTCGGCGATGACCTGCTCCGCGACGCTCTGCTCGACCGCCCGGCGCATCCGGCCCAACAAGTCGGCACGCGGCAGCATGAAGACGATGCCGAGAACAATGGCGGCCGGAACGAGCAGGCGGGCACAAAGCGTCGGCCGCAACGGAAACACGTCCGCCGCAAGAACCTCTGCCGAACACCGATCCGCATCTGTGACGACCGCCTCTGCCCACGGCCCGTCAGCCGGTCCGAGTTCCAGCGCGCTCGCAAGCCGGTCTCCCAGCCCGAGCGACCGGTCCGCGCAGATCGCGGCATGCACGGCCGCCGGCCGGGCGCGCCGCCTCCCCTCGACCCAAACGAGGACCGCGGCGGCGGGCATCGCGGCCACGGCCAGTGCCGCAACCGCGACGACGGCGCCCGGTCCAAAATAGATGAGCCGGTCGAAACCGGCGACAAGGATGGAGATGCAGAGCGAGCACAACAGGGACGCGACAAGATATCGCAGGAAGGCCGCCGCTCTCATTCGCCAGACGAGCCGCCTTACCGTCGCCCGCAGTCCCATCGCGCAATCCTCCTGCTTCCATAAACGATTCTCCGCGCAGGCGGTTCGGCGTCAAGCATGATTCGTTTCAGGCATGCGCGACCGGCCGGGGCCGGAGCAAACAACTTGCGGCGCGGCCCTGCCCGCGCTAAGATTCAAGATAGAGAATGCGGTTTTCTCACTGGCCGAACGAAGCCCGGAGCAATCCGATGAACGATAAGGTGAACGATAAGGTGTCCGATGACCGTGTGATATACCTCGACCATGCCGCAACGACGCCCGTGCGGCCCGAGGTCCTGGAGGCGATGCTCCCGTTCTTCACCGAAAAGTTCGGGAACCCAGCCACGCTTTACGCCGCCGGCTCGGCCGCAAAGGACGCGATGGAGACCGCCCGCGAGCAGGTCGCCGGCCTCATCGGTGCCAAGCCGCAGGAAATCTATTTCACCAGCGGCGGGACCGAGTCCGACAACTGGGCGATCCGCGGCGCCGTACAAGCCCTGCGGAAGAAGGGCCGGCACATCGTCAGTTCGCAGATCGAGCATCACGCCGTACTCGAGACCTGCCATTACCTCGTGGAAGACGAGGCCTGCGAGGTGACCGCCGTGGGCGTTGACGCCGACGGACTCGTCTCGCCGGACGAAGTCGCCGCCGCAATCCGCGACGACACGGTCATCGTCACCATCATGCACGCGAACAACGAGGTCGGCGTGATCGAGCCGGTCGAGGAGGTCGGCCGAATCGCCGGCGAATGCGGCGTCCAGTTCCACACCGACGCCGTGCAGACCGTCGGCAAGATGCCCGTCGACGTGGACGCCATCGGCTGCAACATGCTCAGCATCTCCGGCCACAAGATATACGGCCCCAAGGGCGTCGGCGCCCTCTACGTTCGAACCGGCACGCGCCTCGCCCGGTTCATGCACGGAGGCGAACAGGAGCGGCGGAAGCGCTCCGGCACATCGAACGTCCCCGGCATCGTCGGCCTGGGCGTCGCCGCCGAACTCGCACGGACCGAACTTGAGACCGAGCGGACGCGCCTGACGACACTTCGGGACCGGCTCATCGACGGCATATTCAAGGCGATCCCCGACTGCACGCTCAGCGGCCCCCGTCACAAACGGCTCCCGCACAACGCGCACTTCTGCTTCAAGGGCATCGAGGGCGAGGGCATCATCCTCCGCCTGGACCACCACGGCATCTACGCGGCCACCGGGTCCGCGTGCACCAGCTCGACGCTCGAGCCGTCGCACGTCCTGCTCGCGATGGGCCGCCCACACGAAATAGCGCACGGCTCCCTCAGGATGACGCTCGGCCAGAGCACGACGGACGCCGACATCGACAAGGTGCTCGACGTTCTGCCGAAGGTCATCGAGCAATTACGCGCGATGTCGCCGCTTTACACGCCGGGCGACTGCGATTGCGGCGAGGAGGGTTGCAGGAAACAACGGCCGGAAACCAGTTCATAGGAGCATCCCGATGGGCGAACAATACACCGAACAGGTAATGAAGCATTTCCTCGAGCCGCACAACGTCGGCCAGATAAGCGACGCCGACGGCACCGGCAAAGTCGGGAACCCCGTGTGCGGCGACATAATGGAGCTTCAGATAAAGGTCGACGAGGACCGGATAGTCGATGCGAAGTTCCGCACGTTCGGCTGCGGCGCCGCCATCGCGACCTCCAGCGTCCTGACCGACATGGTCAAGGGGAAGACTCTGCTCGAAGCTCTCCAGATCACAAACGAAGAGGTCACGCAGGCGCTCGGCGGACTTCCCGCACGAAAGCGCCACTGCTCCGTCCTCGCCGAGGAGGCCCTGCACGCGGCAATCAAAAACTACAAGGAGCGGCTCCAGGGAAAAATCAAGAGCGGCGAAGAGCCCGCCGGCCGCTGTTGCCTTGACGAGACGTGCCAGCTCTGCAAGCTCATCGCGAAGCGTTCCGAAGAAATCGCAAAGAAACACGGCACGGAGGAGTGATGGCCACGGGCAGGTTCATCGTGCTCGACGGCATCGACGGCTCCGGCACGACGACTCAGTCGAAGCTGGTGGCCGAGTGGCTGCGCGGCAAGGGGCTCGAAGTGGTCGAGACGTGCGAGCCGACCCGCGGGGCCGTCGGCCGCGTCATCCGCCAGGCCCTGTCCCGCGCCCTCCCCGGCCGCGAAGGAGCCGAAGTCGAGCCGGAGCTGTTCGCTCTCCTCTTCGCCGCCGACCGCCTCGACCACATGAACGCGACCGTCGTGCCCGCGCTCGAACGCGGACAATGGGTCGTCAGCGACCGCTGTTACCTGTCGTCCTTCGCATATCAATCGACCGGCTGCGACCTCGACTGGGTGCGGACGCTCAACCAACACGCCCGCCGCGCGGACCTCATCATCCTTCTCGATATGGACGCACGAGCGGCCTACGACCGCTTCGCCACGACGAGACCGAACCGCGAGGTGTTCGAGACCGTCGAGCGGATGACGGCCATCCGGGCCAACTACCTGACAATCGCCGAGGTTCTGGGGCGCGAGGGGGACCGCATCGTACGGCTCGACGCCTCGCCGCCCGCCGAAAAAGTCGCCGAGGAAGTGAGCACGGCTGTCTCGGAGTTCCTATGATCGCCATCATCGACTACCGCGCCGGCAACCTCCAGAGCGTACTCCGCGCCGTCGAGCAGCTCGGCCACGAGGCGACAATCACGGATGACCCGCAGTCCATTCGGTCGGCCCGCCGCGTAATTTTCCCAGGCGTCGGCGCCGCCGGGGCGACGATGGCCAACCTGCGCAAGCTCGGCCTCGACACACTGCTCCGGGACGAGATATTCCCGGGCGGGACGCCCATGCTCGGCATCTGCATCGGCGTCCAGATCATCTTCGAACGAAGCGAAGAAGACGACGCCCGATGCCTCGGCATCCTGAGGGGGGACGTGCGGAAGTTCGGCGAATCGCGCGGCCTCAAAATCCCCCAGATCGGCTGGAACAAGGTCGCGTTCGCAAAGCCGCATCCGGTTTTCCAGGACGTGCCCGACGGCTCGCACTTCTACTTCGTCAATTCTTATCACCCCGTGCCCGCCGACCGGGACATTGTGTATGCCACTGCGGAGTACGGCGGACCGTTCGCGTGCGTCGTCGCGCACCGCAACCTGGTAGCAACACAGTTCCATCTCGAAAAAAGCGGCGAGGTGGGGCTGAAAATGCTCGACAACTTCTGCCGATGGGACGGGCTCGAGCCCGGGACCACAACTACGGAGGAAAAGGAATGACGCGTTATGGCATGGTGCTCGGTGTCAAGGAAGAGAAGCTCGCAGAATACAAGAAGCTCCACGCCGCCGTCTGGCCGGGAGTGCTCAAGATGATCGCCGAATGCAACATCCGGAACTACTCGATATATCTCCGAAAACTGCCGGACGGCAAGCACTATCTCTTCAGCTATTTCGAGTACCACGGCTCCGACTTCAAGACCGACATGAAAAGGATGGCGGCGGACAAGACCACGCAGGAATGGTGGGCCGTCTGCGAACCATGCCAGGAGCCGTTCGTCGACCGCGCGGAGGGCGACTGGTGGGCCACGATGGAGGAAGTCTTTCATTGCGACTGACCTCACGCGAACGGGTGCCCGCCGAGGTCAGAAAACACGTCATCGAACGCCGTCTAGGAGTTCACCGGAGGGTGACAAAGCCGCGATGCTGACGAAACGAATCATCCCCTGCCTCGACGTGCGCGCCGGCAAGGTCACCAAGGGCGTCAGGTTCAGGGGCAACGTCGACGTGGGCGACCCGGTCGCGATGGCCCGGAAGTACTACGAGGACGGGGCCGACGAGCTTGTTTTCTACGACATCACGGCGAGCAACGAGCGCCGCGACATAATGATCGAGGTCGTGCGTGCCGTGGCGCGCGAGATATTCATCCCGTTCTCCGTCGGTGGCGGCCTGCGCACGCTCGAGGACATGCGGAGCGTCCTCCTGGCCGGAGCGGAGAAGGTGAGCATCGACAGCGGCGCAGTCCGCGACCCAGAGATCATCGCCAAGGGCGCCCAGGCGTTCGGTAGCCAGTGCATCGTCCTGAGCATGCAGGTGCACAAGGTCGAGCCGCGCGAAGCGGTCCCGAGCGGATACGAGATCGTGATAGACGGAGGCCGCACGTCCACGGGGAAGGACGCGTTCCAGTGGGCGCGGCGGGGCGAGGAACTCGGTGCGGGGGAGCTATGCGTCAACAGCATCGACCGAGACGGGACCACGGCGGGGTTCGAAATCGAGTTGACCCGCGGGATCGCGGAACTGGTGGGAGTACCTGTCATCGCGTCGGGCGGGGCCGGCTCGCCCGCCGATCTGGCCGAGGTGTTCACTCAAGGCAAGGCCGACGCCGCGATTGTCGCGTCCATCACACACTACGGCGACTACACCATCGGCCAGATCAAGGCCGACCTGGCCAAGAGCGGCATCAACATGCGCCCGGCCTGCTGACACACCGCCCAATGCCGATGGGTGTTATTCCGTCTCGGCCGCCGGGTTGTCGGTGGCCTGCTCCCTGGCCGCTTCAACCGCTTCGCGGTACACCTCGAAGTCCGACAGGTTGAGGAACAGTTCGGCTTCCTTGTCGCCCCCCGCCTTCCCGGCGAGCCCATTGAATATTTCGAGCGCCGCGTCCTGTCGCCCGGAGAAGTGGTAGCAGTATCCGAGCAGAAGCTTCGCGTCGGCGTCCTCGGGATGCTGGCGGACGAATTCCTTGAGACCATTGAGCTTGGCCTCGAACAAACCCTGTTCCCTGTAGAACTGCCTGAGGTCGAGGTCCACGCCCGGCCAGTCGGGCATCTCGTCGAGGGCCATACGGACGTTCTTGCCAGCGGTCTTGTACGCGCCGAGCGCGAACAGCGAATGCGCGACGGCGAACCTCGCGATCGCATCGGTCTCGTCAACCTTCATCGCTTTCTGGTAGAGCAGAGCCGCCTGCGGATAGAGCCCGCGGATGAACTTCGCGTCCGCGTCGTCGAGCAGTTTATCGCTCTCGGCGCCGCGCTTCTCGTGTCCGACCTCCTCGTCCGTCTTCTCCTCCGGCTTCCCGTTCTCGTCCGCGGCCAGGTCCTTCGTTCTTTGTTTCAGATACACCTCGACGTCCGGCGTGCCGGGCAGGTTCATCAGGATGATCGAGTCGCCGAGGTACACGCCGTCCCAGCCGTTTCCGACGAACCGCCGGTGCACGCGCCCGCCGCGGCCGCGCAGGATGACGTTGCCGTCGCGCCCGACCCAGCGCAGAGCGGTGCCCCTGGGCGCGACCACCCTGACCTTGCGCTCCACCTTTCTCCTGAGATCGCCGCGGAAACGGACGCTCTTTCCCTTGCCCAGTCTGGCGTACACCTCCCAGTCGCCGCGGTTCACGCGGTCAAGCAAGGGAACGTCGATGAAGTACCAGTCCTGGTGCGAGCCGGTGTGCCAGCCCGCGACGTGCTGGCCCCTGGCGTTGACGTAGGGGGCGTAGTGCGCGCCGCTGTGCCATCCGAAGCGCCGGATGCGCCGGAACCGCGTGATCCGCGGCCGCTCGTTGCGGAGGTCAACGTCCACCTTGATGCGTGTCGCGGCGTCCGCCGGGCCCGCCGCAAGGCAACCGAGACCAGCCAACAGAAGCATGACCGCTGCGCGAAACACTGGCGGCCCTCCACCTCCCCTCCATAAGTATCTTACACCATGAATCGCCGGAGACCGTCACGGAAAACGAACTTTTTCCAGCGCGTCAAGCTGTTTCTGGACGGTGTTCAGTTCGTCCGACTCACCCAGTTGCTGAAGCTTGTCACGCCGCTCGGTCAGCAGTTCACGACAGCGGCCGATCCCGTCACGGATCGCCTCCGCGCGCTTCTTGAGAACGCGGTCGGCGACGCCGGCGCTCGTGAGCATGCACGCCAGACTGCCGCTCCGCGTCGTCTCGCCCATCAGGTTCGAGCAACGCTCCAGCATTTCCCCGGCCATCTCGAACAGCCCTGATGAGCACGAAAGCCCGATAGCCATATGCAACAGCCGGGCGCTGTTTTCGCCGCCCACATACTGCCGGGCGAGGTCGAGGGCCTGGTCCTCCATGTGCGCGTCCGCGAGTGCCCGGAACGCCTGCTCGACGCCCCACGGGCCGCTCGCGGCGAGCCGCTGTGCGGTCAGCACGCCCTCGTCCGTTCTGTTCGCCGCCAGTTGCAGTCGGAGCAGAGTCGCGAGGACTACAATATCCTGCCGCGCGAGCGGCAGTTTTTCGAGAGCCGCGGCCGCCTCCCACACCGCTCCGCGCTCAATGTGCGACTTTGCAAACAGGGAGCACGCGGCCTGCTCGCGCACCGGCTCGGCGGGGAGCTGGGCGACGCCGGCCCTCATCGCCCGCCTCGCCTCCGGCGAAAACAAGTCCGTGCGCACCAGCAGGGCTTCGTAGAGCGACCAGCCGTTCGGGCCGACGGCCGTTTGCTTCAGAGCCAGTTCGTGGGCGCTCAGATCGGCCGGATCAACGTAGTTGGCGACGAGACGCGCGATGCCCGCGGCCTTGACGGCTTCGTCCGCACCGGCCGCGTCTCGCGCCAGGTCGAACATCCTGCCGGCGAGGCCAGGTGTGGGCGGGTCGGCGACTTCGACAAGCCGGTCGGGCGCCGTCATCACAACGATACCGGCGGCGGTCGACGCCATCGGCCGCGCGGTCGAAACCTCGAGCCGGCGCAGGATCGCTCCCGTATTCAGGTCGAACTCCACGTACCCGTGCTCGTTGCAAGCGGCCAGCCGTTCGCCGCGCACAAGCAACGCAGTCGGCCTTTGGACAAATGGGGCCTGGTCAGCGAGATTGATGTCGGTGGACCTTCGCCACAAGAACTCGCCGGTCGCGGCGGCGAGCGCGGCCACATGGCCGTTGGCCGCCGCGTAAAACACTCTCTTGCCGTCGGAGATGATGCTTCCTTCCGCCCGCCCGGAGCCGATGTGGGTCCAGACCTTCTCTCCGTTCTTGCGGTCAACGCCCCACACCTCACGACGAACCCCGCCAACGACAACGGTCCCGCCGACCACGGCCGGCGTCCCGTCCCAGCCGCACTCCACCGCCCACCGGACTTTGCCAGAAGCGGCGTCGAGGCAGAACAACTTCCCGCCGACCGCGGCAAACACGTCGTCGCCGTCGGCTACGGGGAGTGCCCGGCGCAGAAGCCATTGCTCCGCTCGAAGGCCCCCGACGACCGCCTCCGTCCGCCACGCCACCCTGCCCGCGTTCAGGTCAACCTTCGTCAGGCCGCCGTCGAAGCAATAGAATACTCCGTCCTTGACCGACGTGGCCGAGAAGCCATCGAACGAATCGGTCAGGCCCGCGATCGGCGCCGTGAGCGGCACACCTTCGCCCTCCGGTCCGGCCGCGTGGCCATACGTGCCGAACCGGCCGTCCTTCAACTTGACGACAAGTGCCGCCCCGTGGGGATGCGCCAGAACGGCCCGAGCCACAACGCCGCTGTCCAAGTCCTCGTGACGCACGGCGCCGGTGGTCGAGTCAATCCAGAGCCGCCTGTTGCCTCCCCCCTCAAGGACACAGACGACATCGCCGCCGCCGCAGACGGGTCCGAACCCGCTGTCCGTCCGGACTTTCAAATGCGCGGACCAGCGAACGGGCGCGAGCGCGGCGGAATCAACCGCTTCGCCCCCCTGCCCCTCCGCCAACCCGTTGGGCCAGTCAAACAGGTCTTTGGTTATGGCAATGTACCTTCGTGCGGCGACAAGGTCGCCCGCCGCGACGCAGTCCTCGACGAGGCGATTCCACAGGTCGAAGTCCGACATCGCCCCAAGCACGGCCCGCTTGTCGGCGAGGATGACGGCCCGGTGCAGTCCGGCCTTCACGAACTCATCCCGCCCGATGTCCGCCGCGAGGTTTAACGTGACCGCCTGTACGCCGGCCGCGGCATCGAAGTGCGCGGCAGCCGGCCTTGCCCCGTCCCCCGGCAACCGCCATTCGAGGTCGGTGTCGAAAAACGCGGGCCGCGCAAACTCGCCGAACCCGGCAGAGAGCAGCGCATCGAACACGAGAGGTCGCAGGTTCTTCCTAAACTCGTCGTTCTCCGCCCGCTGCCAGGCGTTGAGCAAAAGCGCGCACGCATGCACGGGCCGGCCTTCTTCAAGCAGGACTCCGGCATACTCGTCGAGCAGGTCGAAATCCGAATAGAGCGCCGGGTTGCCCTCGCTTCCCGCGAGCGCAAATGCGTCTCTTCGTATTCCCTCCTCGGGCTGGCTCTTGAGCGCCGAAAGCAGTTCCACGAACCGGCTGGTCGAGCCGGGCGAATCGCGGAGCTCATCGAGAAGGTCCTTGGGCGTCTTCGGCTTTGGCGACTCGTCTTCCGGAAAGCCACCGAACTCGTCGCTGGCGTATGCCTCATTCGTGGTCGTTTGCCGCCCGTCGCCTTCCTCCTCATCTTCTTCCGGCACAATGATCGGCGTCGGGTCCGTGAGCCAGCCGCCGGAACCGGCCGAACTGACGAGCGGAGCCGCGTCGAGGGCCAAGGGCCGCCGGCGAACCGGCTGTGCGTCTTGAGCCGCGGCCACTGCACCGTCGGACAACTCGATGCCGCGGCCCCTGCTCAGCCAGACGCGCCCCTGCGCGTCGCAGAAGACGGCGGGCCACAGCCCGTCCACGAGAACCGGCCCCGTGGCCTCCCCATGGGTCTTCCACGTCTCAAAGTCCGTGCTGACAAGAGAGCCCCTTTCGGTGACGCACCATATTTCGCCGTCGAGGCCGGCCGTGACGGCCGCGAGCCGCTCATCCGACGGGAACGACTCGAAGCCATCGTCCCGCCACAGCAACAACCCGTCAGCGAGCAGAATGACGGGCTGGCCGTCGACCATCACGCCGCCCCTCGGTTCCAGATCACCCAGCTTGAAACTGCTCCACCGGATGCCGTCGAAGCGGCTGACCCGGTCGACGTCGATCACCCACAGGCCATCGGAATCCTTCGACCCAAGAAGTTTTCGGGACGGCGAGTACGGCAGTGGGCAACTCACGGGCACGATCTCATTGTCATCGCAGACGAAGAGCCCCGTCCGGCTCGCAAGCCAGAACGCCCCCCTGCCCTCGGCGAAGGAAGTTATGACGCCGGTCGGGCTGAACAGCGTCCACCGGCTCGGCGCATTGTCGGCCGCGTCCAGTTCGCAGACGCCAACGGTGCCAAGGTAATACTGGAGCAGTGTGCTCGGGGGATATCCGGGAGACGAGCCGGCCATCCAGATGCGCCCCTTGCTGTCGGTGAAGACCTCCGTGGTCGGCACGCGGACGCGGATCGACATTGGGCTTATCTGTTGCCAGGCGACACCGTCGTACAACAGCACCCCGCCCCAGATGATCAACACGCTTCCGTCCGGACCCGCGGCGAACGCGCGGGCGCTCGTCACCGGACAGCCATCGGACGGCCCGAGGATCTTGGTCCCCTTGAACTCATCCGGGATCCCGTGTTCGCCGACCAGGTTCTCAAGCGTCTCGATCAACTGTTCGGTGGCCTTGTGCCGGACCTCGGTGTCGTGCGAGAGCAGCTTGGCGCGGATGTCTGCCGGCAACCCCGTATTCTCGTAGAGGTCGAGGACGGCGAACGCGGCCGCGGTCACAAGCTCCGGCTGGTCGTACGTCCTGGCAAGCGCGGCAAACGCCCTGGCGGCGCCGCGGCCGTCACCCACCGCGAGGCGAAGGTACACCTCGTCCGAAAGCTGTTGCGCCAGTTTCGCCCGTTCCTGTTCGATGGATGCCGCGCCCGCGGCCGTGCCCGGACACATTGTGGCAAACAGGAAGCACGACACGACAAGTGCGGCGGTCATCCCGCAATTTGCACGCACAGACAACATTCACCCCCTGTTCCTAATCGAACCGGATGTCCTTGATGTGCAGTTCCAGCGCGCCGGACCCCCTGTACGTGTCGATTCTTGGCGAGAAGACGAGCGAGCACGTCCTGGCGCCGGCGACTATCCTGTCATAAATCGCTTCGCCCATGTTGAACCCGACCGCTCGATGGCTCACGTCTCCTTCGTTGACGTAAAACGAGACGTGCTGTCCCCGCGCTCCCATGAGTTTGGGCTTGCCGGCGATTGCGAGTTTGTGCGCGACGAAGAGCGGACGGCGGTTTCTTTCTCCATACGGTGCGAGCATCTCGAGCTCGCTTGCGAGCCGTTCGGACAGGTCGTACAAGCTGACCTCAGCGTCGATCTCGATGGATGGCTCGAACATCTCGGGCTCGAGTGCGGCCGCGGCGCGTTCCAGGTGGCCGCGCAGTTCCGGAATATGTTCGGTCGCGATCTGAAAGCCCGCGGCCCCCGCATGCCCGCCAAAACTTATCATCCGGTGGCGCATCCCCTCGAGTGCGTTGAAGAGGTGGAACCCCGGCACGGAGCGCGCCGAGCCCCGGCCGACCGAGCCGTCGATGGCAATCAGCGCGGCGGGCCGCGAGAAGTCCTCGACGAGCTTGGACGCCACGATGCCAATGACGCCGGGATGCCAACTGTCGTGGGCCAGGACTATCGCCCTGGCCGACTCACAGTCCGGCTGATGCAGGAACATCTCGTGCGCGTGCTGGAACGTGTCGTGCTGAAGCCGTTGCCGGTCGCTGTTGTGCTGGTCGAGCGTGTCGGCCACGCTCCGCGCGGTCGATTCATCCTCGGCCATCATCAGTTCTATGGCCAGCCCGGCGTCGGCCATTCGGCCCGCCGCGTTGAGCCGCGGAGCGAGTCCGTAGGATATGTCCCGCGTGGTAAGCCGGCCGTGCCTGATGCGCGCCGACTCGATGAGCGCCTGCAGTCCCGGCCCCGCGGCCCGTCCAAGCGCCCTGAGTCCGTACCGGGTGAGGATTCGGTTCTCGCCCAGGAGCGGCACGATGTCGGCCACGGTGCCAAGCGCGACAAGCCCGAGGGAGTCGAGCAGGAATTGGCGGAACTCTTCGGACATCTTCTGCTCGGTCGAGAGCCGGTTGGCCGCGGCCCACGCAAACTTGAACGCGACGCCCACGCCCGATAGCTCACGGAAGGGGTGCATGCTGCCCGTGAGCTTCGCGTTGATGACTGCGCACGCGCGTGCCACGTCATCACCGGGCTCGTGGTGGTCGGTCACGATGACGTCCATTCCTTCGTTGTTCGCGTATTCGACCTCGGCGACGGCGCTGACGCCGCAGTCAACCGTGATGATGAGCGTGATCCCCTGCCGCTTGAACTCGGCCATCGCGGACAGATTCAGGCCGTATCCCTCCTCGATGCGGTGCGGGATATAGTAATCAACATCGAGGCCGGCCATGCGCAGGAACTTGACGAGCAGAGCGGTCGCCGCGGTCCCGTCCACGTCGTAGTCGCCGTACACGACGATTTTCTCGCGGTCCCGCGCGGCCTTGTCGATTCGCTCGACCGCGTCACTCATCCCGGGGAGCAGGTTGGGGTCGGCAAGGTCCTTCAACTGCGGCGAGAGGAAGCCCCGTGCGGATTCCACATCATGGAGCCCGCGATTGACAAGGACCTGAGCCGTGACGGGCGAAATCCCGAGTTGCCGGGCAAGCAGGTCGCGCCGGTGCGAGTCCGTTTCCGGCAGTATCCATCTTGCGGGCATCCGGGGGCCGTCCACATAAAAGGGATTGCGGTCAAGGTTCCCGCCCCCTACTATATGCCCGACACGGCGTCGTTGCAAGCGCTCTCGACATCAAGCCAACGCAGATCTCCGACCAAAGGGCTTGCCTGCGGCACGGCAACCTGCTAGGATGATGATGGTGTAAAACAACCTGCCCCAATCAGGAGCCGAGCGATGGCCAGAACCGCAGTTGTCGTGCTCGCCCTTCTATCCGCGACCGTTGTCTTCGCCGCCGACACGGCAATCGAGGAGCCGACGCTCACGCTGTATGCGGACGTCCTGCTTCAACTTCGCCGCCAGTCCGACGACCCGACGCCCCTCCTGACACTTCAGCCGCCCCCGGCGCCGGACTCGGCCGCGCATCGTGCGGCGATGGACAAGATCGTGGACTTTGTGGCGAAGTCGGCCGCGCGGGACTCGGCCACCTTCGGCACCGCGCACAATTATTACCTGGCTCTGTGGACCCGCTACGTCTACTTCGGTGACGAGAATGACGCCGTCGCGGCGTTCGCCCAACTCGGCAGGGCGGCCGACCTCGCACAGGACAGGCCGGCCGATGCCGCGTGCTGCGCCTTCGAGCGCGGAAAGAATATCATGGCTCTGCCCAAAGAACTCGCCCTCAAGATCACCGGCAAGGAGCCGGAGGACGCGGCCATCGAGCAGTTCCAACTCGCCAAACTCAAGTCGCTGAGCAAGGGTTATTACGCGGCCCGGTCCGCGCTGGCGCTTGCCGATCTCTACATCAACAAGGCCGACGCCAAGAACGCCAAGGCGTCCATCCGAGAGGCGCTCGAACTCGACCCAAGCCGCGGATACGTCTGGAACCAGGCCTACGACCGCCTGGGCCTCGTGCTCCACGCCGAGGGGAACACGGACGGGGCCGTCACGATGCTCAAGATGGCCGCGAACGTACATCCGGACACCGATATCAAGGTCGCAGGGCTGGCCTGCCGCCTTGCCCGTGCCCTCATCGAATCCGGCACCTACGAAGAGCCGATAAAGTACCTCGGGAAGGCGGTCGCCCTTGCCGACGACGGGAAGGCGGGTCTGCGGCCCGAGCTGGTCTATGCGCTAGCCCTCGGATACACCAGGTCGGGCAATACAGGCCGCGCGCTGCAATACTGGAAACGATATCTGGACATGAACGATCCCGACCCCGACCGCCGCAAGCAGGCGCGAGAGGTCGCCGAATCCTTGGCAATGTCCGCAGAGTAAAGCGCGACTCACGAACAACACGGATCCGCGACGCCGGCCGACTCGAAAGCCCTTCCCCTGAGCACGCAACTGTCACACTCGCCGCACGGCGCATCTTCACTGACGTAGCATGACCACGTGAGGTGAAGGGGCGCTCCCAGTTCGACCCCCTTGCGGACAATCTCGGCCTTGCTCATTCCGATCACGGGCGTTTCGATCCGGACGCACGTCTCGGGCCTCGTCCCGGCTTCGACGACTCTCTGGAACGCGTCGAAGAAGGCGGCCCGGCAGTCGGGATATCCCGGGCTGTCCTGTTCGACTGCGCCAATGGCAACGCGGTCGGCGCCGATGACCTCGGCCCACGACACCGCGACGCACAGGAGGTGCGCATTCCTGAACGGCACATAGGACACGGGAATCCCGGCACCCGGCCGGCCGGGGCGGGGCGTCGCTATACGGCGGTCGGTCAAAGAAGAACCGCCGATTCGGCCGAGCGCATCAAGGCCGGCAACAAGCCGCAGACTGTCGGGCACGCCGTAGAAGTCAGCGATGTCGCCGAACGCACGACGTTCGCGCGCCGCCGTGAGCTGGCCGTATGTCACGTGGAGAAGCGCAAGCCGGCAGGTGCGGGCCATCATCGCCGCGGTCACACAACTGTCCATTCCGCCGCTGAGAGCCACGATTGCCAGCGGCTGCTCAGACGTCCCGCCCATCGCTACACTCTTTCCATTCTCGAGAACAACCAGATTCCCACCCCGGCGAACAAGGCGGTCGGAAAGAACCCCGCAAAGGGAGCCCAGCTCCACACGAACACCTGCCTGTATCCCATGTCGACCGAGGCCAGGTCCACGAGCATGTACAGAAGGGCGATGACGACGGCCATCGAGATGCCGATGAGCCCGGTGTGGGCGCTGCGCCGGAAGGCGAGCGCAAGGGCCATGGCGGTCAGGGCCAGACTCGAGAACGGAAACGCAAGCCGACGCCAGATGGTCACCCAACAGCGCTGACGATATTTATGGCTGGGGAACTGCGAGGCGCGGTGCGCCAACTCACCCAACGTCAGCATGGCGCTGGCGCGCTTGAACTCGCCGGCCACAATGTCGGCGGGCTTGACGGAACTCTCAAGGACCGTGCCATCCGGCAACCACTCTTCGCGTAGCTTCCTTTCCCGCGGGTCAACGTCCCAGAACCGCCAGGCGCTGAACACGCGCCATCGGCCGCCCGTCCAGACCATCATAGCGATCTTGTAGTGTCCCAGGCCCGAGTCCGACGGATGGACTATCTCGACGCTCCGGCCAACGGGCCAGAACCCGTCTCGTTCGGAGTACCCCCCGAACTCGTAGTGAACCGGCACCCGGCCGCCGCGGGCGTCCTCCAGCGTATCGTCAGTCATAAGGGGTATCTTCGCGGCGTCGCTCGCCTTCCGGTACTTCTTCACCAGTTCCAGGACGCGGGCGCTCGTGAATGTGCAGGCCTCCCGCTTCCTCCACTGCTTGTCGCGCAGAATCGTGTACTTGCCGTCGAACTGCTCCACGCCCTCCATGTACCAGGTATGTCCGAGAACCGGGGCGAACGCCCGCTCCGCCCTTATCTCGTGATGAATCCCGTCCTTGCTGTCCCAGCTTATGTGAACCTTTCGCAGTGTGGGGAGCGTTGCCTCCGGGTCGTAGAGCCCGATGAGCAACAGGCGTCCGCCGCCGTAGGAGTCGATGACGTTTGCGAGCCGGACACGCCTGCCTTCCGGCTCTTCGGTTTCCTGTTCCGCGCTGGCAATTGCATCGCGCAGGCCCGGCACAATCGCCTCCTGGTTCACGATGGCGAACGCCGTGATGATGCCGGCGCATGCCAGCACGGGCGCGGCGACACGCCGGGCGCTGACGCCGGAAGACTGCATGCCGCAGACCTCGTTGGTCCTTTGAAGCCGAATCATGCAGATCACGGCGGGCACGACGACCAAGACCGGCATCACCTGGGAAAGATACCAGGGAGTCCTTACGGCGTAATATCTGGCCGCCAGCAAGAGCGTCTGGCCGGCCGACCGATCCCTGATGAACTCGTCGATGTTGGAGAAGAAGTCAATGATGACGTAGAGCCCGACGAACGCCGCAAGACACAGGACGAACGGCCCCAGGAAGGTCCGCGCGATATACCTGTCGAGCTTCCTGATCATACGAGCAATCACTCTAACGCTTCACCATGTTGCGGAACAGCGTGCACCCGACGACGGCGAGAACCCCGGTCACGCTCCATACCGCGACCGGCGGCGGAGCGGTGCCCGCTTCACCCATCTTCCACGCGCCCGCCATCATGGCGTAATAGAGGAGTATGATGCCGACGGCCAGGCCGTATGCGACGAGCCGATGGCCGCGCCGTATCATCACGCCGAGGGGGACCGCGATAGCCCCCAGAAGCAAGGGCGCGAGCGACAGCGCCGCCCGCTTGTGCACGTCAGTCCTCCACGTGAGCAGGTCCGCCCTTCTGTCACGCCATATCTTTTCCTCGAACGCCTTCTGCTCGTCGGTCATCCCTACGGCCCCCTGTCGCCCATGACCGGCCGCTCGAATCTCTTTCTCCACCGCCTCTATCTTGAGCATCAGTTGCGCCGTCGTCAGGTGCTTCGCCTTGCGCGGTACGAACTGGACGTCCGCTTCGCCGCCGACGTCGATGGAGAGGATGCACCTGCTACAGTAGCCCCGTTCGAAGTCACGGGGCGTCGTCCCGAAGACCGACTTGCACGACAAGACCTTGCCGGCGTTGGGGTCGCCCGCCGTCGCCGCGGCGGGATCACCCTCCAGATAGAAGATAATCTCGCCGCGCTCGTCCGAATACTCGTACCGCGCCATCGGCGCTTTGACGTAGGTGATCTGGAGATGCTCCCCCGCGCCGCCGGCCGTGCCCAGCGCTTTTTCCGGCAGGACAATGACGATGTCCCGGAGCAGGTTCTCGCCTTCGACGTCACCCACGTAGATGGTGTACCGGCCGGACCTCGATTTTACGGTCATCATCGGCTCGCTCAGCGCCCGGATCGCCGCGACGTACTCCGACGCGCTGGCGGCCTTCACCACTTTGTATTGGAAGAACGACGCCTTCGGAACCACGTGGTGGTTGAGGAACCCGCAGATGGTCACAAGCATGACCGCCGCCAGCGCCGCCGGGGTGAGAACACGCCAGACGTGGAGGCCCGAGGCGCGGATCGCCGTCAACTCGTTGTTCCCGGCCATGCGGCTGAATACCATGATACACGCGGCCACAAATGCCGTCGGAATCGTCCAGGGGAGCGTGTACGGCGCCATCAGGGGCAGGAACCTGAGCAACGTGCCGATCGGCAGGCCGTCGAGCACCGCCGCGGATGCGAGGTGCAGCATCATGATGAGCGTCAGTGATGCGACCGCTAGACCGAACGCCTCCAACAACTCGGACAGCACGGACCGTTCGAGTCGCGTGATGGCGATAAAACCGTGAAATCCCGCCGTCGCCATTTGTCTTCGTTCACCCTGAGAGGGCTCGACTTCCCCGGCCGCACGGGACAGCACACCTCCGGCCGAAGCAACGATCTTCGAGCGCTTGGTTTCCGGCTATATGCTACTGATGCAATGAGAACTCGTCAAGGAACCACGGGGGAATAATGCCGAAGCCCCGCCCGGCCCGCGAATCAGGCGGGCGCACTTTCAGGCGCCTCGGCCCAACTCCGCCAGTTCCCGCGCCATATCGGCGCGCAGGCCTTCTGCGAACTCGGTCCGCCTGCCGGATACCGTTCGCTCCGGCAACGGCTTGACCACGACGTCGATGCCCGGCGCCAGCAGGAGCCGCCACACGTGTTTCAGCAGGCCCATGTCGCCATACCAGTAGACGCGGTCGCGATTGAAGTCGTCGATGGGCTTGCCGCCGATCCTGCGATAGGACAGCACAAGCGGGCGGACCGGGACGGCCGCGCCGTCGTTGCCCTCCGCCGCGGCGAACAGCGGGCTCTTGAACGGCAACACGCCATCGCCCCTGGAACTGGTCGCCTCGGGGAAAAACACTACGCTGACGCCTCGGCCAAGGCGCTTTCGGACCAGCTCGACCGTATGCCTGATGCTCAACCGGTCCGGCCGATTCACAAAAATAGTTTCGCCCAACGCTATGACTTGCCCGACCAGGGGCCACCAGACAATGCCCTCTCTGGAGATGAAGGCGCCCGGCGCCACCGACAAAACGACCAGGATGTCGAGGTAGCCCGTGTGGTTCGCTACGTACAACGCCGGACCCGAAAAGTCCACGCCCGGCGGCATCACGCGCACGCGAACGCCAAACACCGCCAGAAGCACACGCGCCCAACACCGCCGCTGAACGCTCAAACACACGCTGCGCCACCGGCGCACCGGCAGGAGCCACGGTGCGCTCGCGACGGGGAGCGACAGCAAGAGCACCAAAAGTCCGGCAAGGATGCGAACGAGGCGCACAGAGTGGCGAACGAGGCGGCCGGGCCCCTTCCCTATCCTCCCCCGGCTTCGTGCGCCATCGGTCATGCAGACATCAGTCTTGATGGGAGTCCAATTTCTCGGCCTTGACGCCGGGCGGACTGGGCCGCGTGAAGTTCCGGTCGTCCAGACCCCTGTTGTCGTAGAACCTGTAAAGCTTGCCGGCGTGTTCCTCGCCGAGCCGTCGCCCCAGTTCGAACGTGTATCTGTCGCCTGTCGCAAAGTCGACCTGAATCTTCCGAGGCAGGAAGTCCGCCTTGTCGACCCAGAACGTCCACGTCTGTTTCCCCGTCGCGGCCAGCTTGTTTCCGGCCTTTTCCCTCATCTCCTCCAGCGCCTCGGGCTTCAGCGAGATGACGAGCTTGTATGCGGGGAGCTTCTTCTCGACGACGGCGAGTTCGGTCTCTTCGAGGGCGTCGACGTCGAAGTACTTGTCGAGCGCCTTGACCATCTGGTCGCCCGCGGCGAACACGATCAGGAGCGGGTGTACGGCCGGACGATCGTCAAGGCCTTCGTACGTGATGGTGTTCTTGTCCCGGTCGTACACCCAGTATTCCCGGCCGTCGGTGCCTTCGATAAGGAACGGCGGCTGGCCGAAGTTCAGCCGGAACTTGTTGGGGCGCTTGAAATACGCGCGGCCGTCGATAACGGTCTCCTCGCCGTCGGCCTTCTTGAATCGCTGAAGCACCCATACCCAGAAGTCGTCGTATCCGGCGAAAACTTGGCCCACGCGCCTGGCGATCGTCTCGGCGTCCATGTCGGCCGCCGGGGCGGCCGCGGGCCACACCATCGCCAGGAACACGATTGCCGCAAGCAGTCGCCTCACATCGGCGCCCCCAAAATAGTCCCTTCGAACACCATCTTCTCGCCCACGAAACACTGGCAATAGAACTTGCAACGGCGGTTCCGTATCTCCTTCGCCTCGGCCGCGATAACCAGAGTGTCCGTCGGCAGGACGAACCCGCGGAACTTCACGTCCGTGACCCCCATGAACCCGATGAAGACATCGGGCGGGTTGCCGATGCTGTCCATGTAATAGTAGGACGTGAGCTGCGCCGCCGCCTCGATCTGCATTACGCCGGGCAGGACGGGACGCCCCGGGATGTGCCCGCGCACCCAGAAATCATCTTCCGAAAGCTCCTTGTATCCGACGATGAGCTGTTTCTCGGTGTCGAGCAGAGCGATCCCGGACAGCATCTCCATCTCGTGGCGCTGCCTGTTGTGCGCGCGGATGGCCTCGATGTCGTACAGGGGGTTCTCCGTGTCGATGGTCGTCACATCAATCAATGGCGGGCTGGGCATCCGTCTGCTTGCCTCCTCTCGCAGGAAGGAACAAAAGGCATCGAACGTGGGTGACCACACGCAATAATACCAATGAGGCGCACGACAGTCAAACTCAATTCCGGCCGGCCCGCGCCCATGCCCGAAGCCCGCCTTGCATTTGCCATGCGCCGGTGATATCATCCTTGCGACCGATTGACGGCAACCGCGAGCAGTCAACTTTGGAGGGATCAACCGTGGTGGAACGAAGAAAAGCCCTGGTCGTAAGGACTGTCGGCAGTGTCGCGGTGGTCTACTTCACCGACACGAAGATACTCGAAGAGATGCAGATCAAGTGGCTGGGGAACGAGCTCTACGCCCTGGTCGACAATCAATTCAAGGTCTTCATCATCGTCAACTTCCAGAACGTGGAACGCTTCTCCACCGCTCTGCTCGGCAAGCTCATCGGTCTCAAGAAGAAGGTCGCGGCGTCGAAGGGCGACGTCCGGCTCTGTTGCATCCCGCCGAACATCATGGAGATATTCAGCGTCACCGGGCTCGACGCAGCGTTCACCATCTTCAACGACGAACAGTCCGCCATAGAGAGCTTCGGCTCGGCGATCGGCTGATACCGGCCTGAGAGCGGCCCATGTTCCTGCTCGCACAGAAATCCCGACTGTCCGGCGCCGTAGGCGTCCCCGGGTCCAAGTCCCACACCATACGCGGTGTCTTCCTCGCCTCACTCGCCGCCGGCGATTCGACACTCACGCGCCCGCTCGATTCGCTCGACACGCGCGCCGCTGTCGAGACCTGCCGTGCTTTCGGGGCAGACATCGACACGAACGACACCTGGACCGTGTCCGGTCTCGCCGGCAAGCCCAGCGTGCCCGCCGACGTGGTCAACGTCGCCAACTCCGGCACGACGCTGAACCTCGCCCTGTCGGTCGCCGCGCTGGCCGACGGCCACACCATCTTCACTGGCGACAAACAGATACGGCGCCGCCCGTCCGGCCCGTTGCTCGACGCGCTCTCGGCCCTCGGCGCCGAAGCGTTCTCCACGCGCGGCAACGACTGCCCGCCCATCGTCATCGGCGGAACACTCGACGGCGGAGACTGCTCCGTCCGCGCCGTCTCGTCCCAGTACCTCACGAGCTTGCTCATCAGTTGCCCCCTCGCCGAGCGCGACACGCGCATCCGCGTCACCGAGCTCAACGAAAGCCCATACGTTCTTATGACGCTTGCGTGGCTCGACCGGCTAGGAATAGAGTGCGAACACGACGAGCGGCTCACGGACTTCAGCATCCCCGGCGGCCAGCGCATCGCCCCGTTCAACCGCGCCATCCCGGCCGATTTCTCGTCCGCAACCTTCTTCCTGTGCGCCGCCGCAATCGCCGGCGGACCCGTGACGCTCCGCGGGCTCGACATGGCCGACACGCAGGGGGACAAGGCCGTGGTCGGCATGCTCCGCTCCATGGGCGCGACAATTGACGAGAAGGATGGCTCGCTCGTCGCGTCCGGCGGCTCCCTCCACGGCGCCGAGCTTGACCTCAACGCCACGCCCGACGCTCTGCCCGCGCTCGCCGCGACCGCGTGCTTTGCCGAGGGCGAGACGCGGCTCGTCAACGTCCCGCAGGCCCGCATCAAGGAAACCGACCGCATCACGGTCATGCGCGAAGAGCTCGCGAAGATGGGAGCCCGCATCACCGAGCTCGAGGACGGGCTCGTCATCGAGGGCGCACCGCTCACGGGCGCCGAAGTGAACGGGCGTGGCGATCACCGCGCCGTCATGGCGCTCGCTCTCGCGGGCATGGGCGCAGGCGGAACGACCCGCATCGCGACCGCCGAGTCCGCCGCCGTTACCTTCCCGAACTTCGTCGAGATCATGCAAAGCATCGGCGGGAACATCGAGACCGCAGAAGACTGACGCCGCGAACATGCCGCCGCGAGCCGGCCCGGCTGGTTCGCCGGACTCGCCGGCAACTGCTTCCCGTGTTTCATACCCCCCTTCGACAAGACATCGGTACCGCACACACACTACGCTCGGACGAAGTTCGCGAGCAGTCTCTTCCCTTCCTCGGTCAGGAACGACTCGGGATGAAACTGGACGCCCTCGACCGGCAGTTCCTTGTGGCGAACGCCCATCAGCTCGCCACGGTCCACCGTGCGGGCCGTGATCTCAAGGCAATCGGGCAGTGTCTCCTCGCGAACCATCAGCGAATGGTAGCGCGTCGCCTCGAATGGATTCGCGAGCCCCTCGAATATCGCCCGGCCGTCGTGCTCGATCATAGACGTCTTCCCGTGCATGAGCCGGTCCGCGCGGACGACCTCGCCGCCGAAGACGTGGCCGATGCACTGATGGCCCAGGCACACGCCCAAAATCGGAACCTTGCCCGCGAAGTGCCGGATGACGTCGTTCGATATCCCGCCCTCCTTCGGCGTGCACGGACCCGGCGAGATGACGATGTGCGACGGCTTCCGCGCCTCGATCTCGGGCACGGTGATCTTGTCGTTCCGGTGAACCTCGACCTCGGCCCCAATCTCGCCGAACCGCTGGACCAGGTTGTACGTGAACGAGTCATAGTTGTCGATGATGAGGATCACGGGTTGCTCCCAATGGTGCGGGCCGAGTTCGCCAGAATAATACCCCAGCCATCGTTCGATGTCAAATCAGGACGGGGCACACGCTTGGGAGTTTGGGCCGCGGCGGCGGACCGCGTCGAACCTCCGACGCGGCGCGCCCGACCGCACAACAAAGGATGGGCATTGGAGGCAATAAGCCGGGTTCTGTGCCCCGGGGCCTTGCGGCCCCGGGCGGCGACCATTCATCTTGGGCCGGCGTTGCCGACGGCCTCGTGCGGCCTACCCGGGAATGTGCCATCCGAGGATGGTGCGGGCGGATCGCCCTCATCCCATATTCGGCCTTGCTCCCGGCGGGGTTTGGCGAGCCGGAGCGTCACCGCGCCGCTGGTGGGCTCTTACCCCACCATTTCACCCTTACCCCTCGGCCGCGTGAACGGACTTCGGGGCGGTATATTTTCTGTGCCACTTTCCCTGGGCTTGCGCCCGGTGGGCGTTACCCACCGCCGTGATCCGAGGAGCCCGGACTTTCCTCCCGCGCGTCAGCGCGAGCGGCCGCCCTGCCTCCAGCGCCCAATTTTCAATGAGCTGTTTCCCATAGTCTATCCCCCCGCCACTAGACCGTCAAGCACGGGAACGAAGCCGGGAGACTTCACCGCCGCGTGGCCGCCAGGACGGCGGCTTGGAGTTGCCTTCGGCAACATCCACGCTGAGATCGCAGAGAGAAGAACCTGGCGCGATCACGGCCCCGGCGTCCGCCATGACAATGGGCTGGGTCGTCCTGCTCGTAGCTATCCCGACTCACAGTCAGTTCTTCGGCCAGAGGCCCGGATGAATGATCGGGAGGAACGGAATGGCCTGATCCGGAGCGATGTTGATCAACCCGATCTGGACACCACGATGTTTCTTCGCGTGGTTGTAAAGTGCTACTTGGAGTCCCTTGTGTTCCTTCGCGTAGTTGCCAAGTCCGATCTGGACGCCAGCCATCGTGCCCGGCGGAGCTTCGTCCAATGCAAACCTCTCCTTCTTGTCGCATACATTGACAGCGCCGACCTGCAATCCTCGGAGTGCCTCAGCAAGGCAGAGACTTCCTATCTGTGCGCCGGTCGTCTCGCCCGCTGCGTTGAGAACCAGCGCCGCCTGAAACGTGAAGGTCGGCGGGGACCATGAATCGGCCAAGTTAGCGAGGCCGGCAACCTGTACTCCGGATCCGGCCCCCATGTTGAGCAACCCCGCTGCTTGAAGGCCCCACCAGTCCCAACCAACAAGGTTCACGAGACCTCCGATCTGGACACCGCGCATGGTCCCGGTGAAAGGAATCAAAAAAGGCAGATCTACTGGTTCGCAGACCGAGTTCATGAGCGCGGTCACCTGCAAGCCGTTCATCTCTGCGCACTGAGACATGACCAGTCCCAAGTCCAACCCATTGACCCGTTTGTTCGACCCGCTCCACAAGGTCAGCCGGACGCCGTCGACGTTCTCTCTAGCGTCATGGAGTTGGACATCTTTGCAGATGCACACTTGGATGGGCTCGCCAGTAGGCGGGCCGGAGCAACCGCAACAGAGGCATGCCGCAGCAAACGAGCATCCCATAACCACAGCGAACCGCACGTGTGCTCCGCTCATAGTTCTTCCTCCTCCTGTTCGTGTCCGTCACCGCTCATATCTTTCTCGGTCGCCACCAGAATGGGTCCGTCGCTGTATTCAACCATCTCGCACACAACCACATCGCCAGGTTCAAATTCCCACGCTTCTCCGGTCCGATCATAGGACTGCTCGCCTATTCGATAAACGTTATCGTGAAGATGTGCCGCCATGACCGGCCTCCAGACATCGACGCCTTCATCCAAGAGAGCTACGTAGATTTCCACAAATTTCGCCATGGCCACCTTCGTTTCCGATACTTCTTCTTTGCGGTCGTGCTGGCGGGCGACCGGTTCAGATACTGCCCTCTCCCGCCTGCAGGTATTCTAGCGCGTGTTACGGTGCTCGACAAGTTCCCATCAGCGGTCTCAGTTGATGTTGCCGGCAGGCTACTTTGAGCCGCCGTCTTCGGCGGCCTGGCTCATGCGGTGAGTCCTCGCTTGTTTCGGCCGGTGCGCCTTCCCGAAACATGCTCTTTGACTGGGCGGGGGTTTGCGCTACATTCTTCTGGTCGGACATGTCCCTTCCTTCGCAAAGGAGTGCGCAACATGCCGGACGGAAACGTGAACAAGCTTTCCTGCCGCACGGTCTGCCAGATCGGGCTCGTCGTCCGCGACGTCGAGAAGTCGGCCCGCGCATACGCCGACCTGCTCGGCGTCGACGTTCCGGGCTGGATCATCACCGGCCCGCAGAGAGAGACGAACTCGCGCTACCACGACAAGCCGACGGACGCCCGCGCGAAACTGGCGTTCTTCCAGATGGACAACATCTCCATCGAGCTGATCGAGCCGGTCGACGGACCAAGCACGTGGCAGGAGTTCCTCGACACCAAGGGGGAAGGCGTCCACCACATCGCCTTCCACGTCGAGGACATGGATGGCCACGTCGCCATGCTCGGCGACAAGGGCATGCCGCTCGCGCAGCGCGGCGACTTCACCGGCGGCGGGTACGCCTACATCGACAGCGGAAAGAAGCTCGGCGTCATCCTCGAACTGCTAGCGAACTACTGAGGCGGAAGATGGACACGAACGACAAGGGAGCCCGAGAGCCGCTCGTCCTTCTGCTCGTCGTTGCGGCGTGTCTCGTTGCGTCGGGGATCAACCCATATGACCGGCCGACGTGGCTGCTCGAGGTCTCGCCCGTCCTGATGGCCGCGCCGGTCCTGATCCTCACGTACCGGCGGTTCCGGCTGACGCCGCTCGCGTATCGGCTGATCTTCATACACGCGCTCGTGCTCATACTCGGCGGCTATTACACGTACGCGCGGGTGCCGCTCGGGACGTGGGCACAGGAGCTTTTCGGGTTCAGCCGGAACCACTACGACCGGCTGGGCCACTTCGTGCAGGGATTCGTGCCGGCCATCCTCGCGCGCGAAATCCTGCTTCGGACGTCGCCGCTGGTACGGGGCAAATGGCTCTTCTTCATCGTGACGTCGGTGTGCCTCGCGCTCAGCGCGTTCTATGAACTCATCGAATGGTGGGTGTCCGTCG
>Ga0180435_10000842_pt1 | contig 32337 bp, 28 predicted proteins | sample SS_ome_3_FD_132467 | JGI IMG/M metagenome (GOLD analysis project Ga0180435, IMG submission 132467) | Hypersaline lake sediment archaeal communities from the Salton Sea, California, USA - SS_3_S_1 metaG | ecosystem: Environmental > Aquatic > Non-marine Saline and Alkaline > Hypersaline >... | reverse complement strand
TTCAGATCATATTAAGTATGCAATAAATATCAGATAAAGATACACGAAGTCATCGGGCCACAGGGGATAAGGAGGGCATATGTCCGAGACCAAGCAATGGGACTGGGAACCCGGTCAAAAAAAAATTCCCATGGCAGACTGGTACAAACGGTTTGGCTGGGTCGAGGAGCCGTATGTCAGCCCGGATGGTGAGCGCGTTGCAGCCATCGTCAACACGGACGAAATGGCGTTCAATGTCTGTGTCAACGGTGATACCTGGGAACGCGATTTCGATAAAATATGGCATCTTCGGTATTCGGCATCAGGTGCTTTAAGCGCATTGATATCCGATGAGGGTGAGTGGACAGTCGCCATCGACGGGACACCTTGGGAAAATAAATTCGGGTATGTCTGGAATCCCATTTATAGCTATAATGGCAGTAGTGTGGCCGTGGCCGCGCAGCAGGATATGCGCTATTGCATGGTATTGAATGGCCAAGCATGGGATCAAACCTATGCCAATATGACCTACTTTGCGCTAAGCCCATGCGGCACCAAGACCGCCGGGGCCGTCCAGGTCGTGGATGCCGATTCGGGCGAAATCCATAAGTTCAAAAAGGGTACCTTTACGGCCGCATTCCAGGGAAAGGCCTGGGACAGCGTCTTTGTGAACGTATGGAACCTTTGTATCAGTCCCGACGCTCAGCACCTGGCGGCGGAAGTGCGTTTGAATTTATACGAGTACACCATTGCTGTCGACGGACAAGCCTGGGATCGCAGTTTCGAGTGCGTCTGGGAACCCATATTCGATCCCAAGGACAACAGCGTAGTGGCTCCGGTTCGAATTGGCGGCCAATGGCAGTTGGCCCGCAATGGCGAGCTCATTTGGGAAACCCCCTTTGTACAATTGTGGCAACAATGCTTCAGCCCCCAGGGAGATCGCATCGCCGCCATCGTGGCTCCCCGCTATGGTCGCTGGACGGTCGCCATTGATGGTGATGTCTGGCAGCGGGATTTCAGCGATATGGTCACGGATCTTGTTTTTAGTCCCGATGGGAAACGGGTGGGTGCACTCGCAAAAGAAGGTCAAAATTGGTATGTGGTTGTGGACGGTACCCCCTGGGATAGCGCCTTTGACATGGCCTGGCAGCCGGTATTTAGTCCAAATGGCGAGCATGTCGCCGTTAAAGTTGAGAAGAACGGAAAATTTGCGCTGGCCCTGGATGGTCACGTGGGCTCCCAGATGGCCGATGCTGTCTGGGATCCGGTTTTCAACTCGGCGGGTGATAAACTTTTATTTAAATCCATCCAGGATGGTACCTATTGTCGGCAGGTACTGTCGGTCGATCACTTCAGGAAATCAGCAACCATAAAGTAACGTGGTGGTATCGATTGACATCTGAATTGGATTGGCACACCTGATTGGTATATGCAGAGCCGGCTGCTTATAAAGGGAGCAAGGGGGAGGCATGCACACTTTTTATGAATTGCTGACGGGACCATTGGCGTGGGTGGCGTTTCTCATATTCATAGGTGGCTGTCTATATCGTTTGGTGGCCATGCTGGTATTGGTATATAAAAAAGAACGGTTTATCTTTAGCTACATGAGCTGGAAGTATAGCCTGCGTTCAATTTTTCATTGGATCGTTCCCTTTGCCACCACCAATTGGAAACGCCATCCGGTGCTAACCATCGTGACGTTCGCTTTTCACATTTGTCTGATTCTGACGCCAATTTTTCTGCTGGCGCATATCATTTTATGGGATGAAGCTTGGAACATCAGCTGGTGGGCCTTGCCGGATGGGTTGGCCGATATCATGACCCTGGTGGTGATTGCAGCATGTCTCTTTTTTCTGGTGCGCCGGATTTCACTGCCGGAAGTTCAGTTTGTTACATCGGCATCAGATTACTTAATCCTTTTAATGGTGGCCGCGCCCTTTGTAACCGGATTTATCGCCTATCATCAGTGGATTCATTACCCTTTTTTCTTAAATTTACATATTCTCAGTGGTGAAATCATGTTGGCGGCCATTCCTTTTACACGCCTAAGCCATATGATATTTTCAGTTTTTACCCGGGCCTACATGGGATCGGAATTTGGTGGTATCCGGCATGCAAAGGACTGGTAATGAAATCGTGTTCCACGATATTATATAACGTGACGGCGTCGCTATTGAGTAAAAAGCTGCAAATACGATCATATCGAAATAATAAAAATTAAGCCGGAGAAAATTCATATGGCGGAAGCAAAAAATACGGAAGATCCCCAAGCTCGGGACCAGGGTATCGAGGTGGGAATATCCGATCTGACCGAAGACAAAATAGCGGAAGTCATCAATACCGTCCTGGCGAATGAAACCGGAGCACGCTTGAAGACCTATGTTGATACCTGTATCCATTGCGGTTTGTGCTCGGAGGCCTGTCATTATTTCTTGTCCCATGATAACGACCCCGCCTATTCTCCGGTGGGAAAAGTTAAACAGACCATATGGGAGATGATCCGCCGCAAAGGTCGCGTATCCCCAGCGTTTATCAAACAAGCCGCCTTGATTGCCCATACCGAGTGCAATCTTTGCAAGCGCTGTGCGCAATACTGTCCTTTTGGTATTGATATCGCATATATGATGAGCGTCGTCAGGCGCATTATCCATCGCTTGGGCGTCACGCCACTCTATATCCAGGACACGGCCCACAGTCATGCCGTGACCATGAACCAGATGTGGGTTAAGGGAGATGAATGGCCGGACACGCTTCAGTGGCAGGAGGAGGAGGCCCAGGCGGAGATACCGACACTGCGGATTCCTTTGGACAAGGAAGGGGCGGACATCATGTACTCGGTGATTGCGCCCGAACCCAAATTTCAGGCGCAGCTGATTTACCAGGCCGCCTTTATTATGGACGTGGCCGGTGTGAATTGGACCATGCCATCCGGTGTGGGGTGGGACAACAGCGATATGGCCATGTTTACCGGTGACAACGAACTGATGGGTCGGATTAAACGGGCCCATTACGATGCTGCCGCCCAATTGAAAGTTAAGCGGATTGTCATGGGTGAATGCGGGCATGCTTTCCGATCCGTTTATGACGTGGGTAATCGCTGGCTGGGTTGGCGCGAGCCGCCGATACCCATCGTGCATGCCATTGAGTTTTACTATGAATTGCTGAAGTCCGGTAAAATAAAAATTGCCAAAAAATATGATCAAGCGGTCACCCTGCATGATCCCTGCAATGTTGTTCGAGGAGGGGGCCTGCATGAGAAAGCGCGTTACGTGGCCCGGGCGATATGTGACGATTTTGTTGAAATGCATCCCAATCGTGAACACAATTATTGCTGTTCTGCCGGAGGGGGTGTGATCAATTGCGGACCGCCCTATAAAATGACCCGCATAGAAGGTAATCGTGTTAAAGCGGAACAATTGTTTGCCGCCAAGTCCCGGGGTGCAAAAACCTTGATTACCCCCTGTCACAACTGCCATAGCGGGCTGCATGATATCGTTCACCACTATGAAGTCGGCTTGGATATCAAGTTTTTCAGCGATATTATTTATGAAGTCATGGAGAAGCCCGAAGTAGAATGAAATCATTTTATCCGAACATAACAGATGCAATCGCATTCAAAACCATCGGGAGAAAAAGATGAGAAAGCCTGGTGTCCTTCTAATGGCGGTTTTGTTGCTGACCGTCTTTCTGCTTGTGGCAGCCTACTCTCAGGAGGATATGACTGCTATTGACAATCGTGTGTTTCCAGACCCCAGACGGACGGCGGCGATCTTTATTCATGATGATCATAATGAAGCCGCCGAGATCGATGAATGTAACGAATGCCACCATGTTTATGAGGATGGGGTTAAACTTGAAGACGAATCCTCCGAAGATATGCTTTGCTCGGAGTGCCATCTTATGGAAGAAACAGACGAGCAACCTGGACTGATGAAGGCCTTCCATTTGAATTGCAAAGAATGCCATCTGGCTGAGAACAAGGGCCCGATCATGTGCGGGGAGTGCCATAAAAAATGAGGATGCCAGGGGTCACGGAGTCACGGATTCCGGGGGGTCGAGAATTTCAGCGCCTGGCCCTTGGTCATTCGCACCTGGGCGTTAAACGCGTAAGAGCCAAGAGCTAAGGACGAAGAGCCAAATGAATATGGAAAAGAGGGACTCAGCATGCCAAAAAAAATATTGATCATCGATGATGATCCGGTGGTGGTAAAGTATTTACAGGCTGTTTTCAGTGACAACGGCTACGAAACCTGTAGCGCATCCAGCAGTATGGAAGGGTTGGACGTGGTCCGTCAGGAAAAACCGGATCTGATCACTTTGGACCTGCAGATGCCGGGTGAATGGGGCCCCCGATTTTACCGCAAGTTGCGCAAGGAAAAAGATCTCAGAGATATCCCGGTGATTGTCATCAGCGGGATTGATGGAGACCATGCCGTGCAAAACGCCGTGGCCTTTGTGAGCAAGCCGTTTGACCCGGAAAAAATTATTGGGATTGTTAAGAACACCATCGGCTAAAAACAAAATACCGTTGCGCGGGCGCAACGGTATTTTGTTTTGCTACAGCCTACAGCTGCCAGCTTACACCCCATCCCTTAACGCTTATTTCCGTGCTTTGGCATAACCGATATCCACAAGCGCCTCCTCCATCTCACCCAAGATGGTGGGATCATCGATAGTGGCCGGGACTTTGTAATCCTTATTGTCGGCAATCTTCTGGATCGTGCCCCGCAAGATCTTGCCCGAGCGGGTCTTGGGCAGTCGTTGTACCACCGTGGCTGTTTTGAACGACGCCACGGGTCCGATGCGATCGCGCACAGATTGAATGACTTCCTTAATTATGTCTGAATGCTTGCGATCAACACCGGCGTTCAGCACCAGAAAACCCACGGGGACCTGGCCTTTTAGTGCATCCTCGACACCCAGCACGGCACACTCTGCCACGTCGGGATGGTCTGCCAGGACCTCTTCCATGGCGCCGGTGGACAAGCGGTGGCCGGCAACGTTAATAATATCATCGGTTCGCGACATGACAAATACGTAGCCGTCGGCATCAATATACCCGGCATCGGCAGTCTTGTAGTATCCCGGAAATTCTTCCAGATAGGATTCAATGAAGCGATCATCATTGTTCCACAGGGTCGGCAGCGTCCCGGGCGGTAACGGGAGCTTGACCACCAAGGCGCCGATTTCGCCGGCTTTAACCGGCTGATTATCAGCATCCAGGACTTGCACATTCCATCCGGGAGCTGGTTTGGTGGGGGACCCCTCCTTGACCGGGAAGTGATGGATTCCCACTGGGTTGGCGCATATGGCCCACCCGGTTTCGGTTTGCCACCAATGGTCAATCACGGGAATGTTCAGATGTTTTTCGGCCCAGTGCAGTGTATCCGGGTCCAAGCGCTCACCGGCTAGGAAAAGGGATTTGAAATTACTCAGATCATATTTTTTGGTCATTTCGGCGTTGGGATCTTCGCGCTTAATGGCCCGAAATGCAGTCGGTGCGGTGAACATGGTTTTTACTTTGTGTTCTGAAATGACCCGCCAGAAAACACCCGCATCGGGCGTCCCCACAGGCTTGCCTTCGAATATAATCGTTGTACATCCTTTGAATAAAGGTGCGTAGATAATGTAGGAGTGGCCCACGACCCAACCCACATCCGAGGCAGCCCAATACACATCGCCGGCATCGATATTGTAAATGTTTTTCATGGTCCATTTGAGAGCCACAATATGGCCCCCGTTATCGCGGACGACTCCTTTGGGCTGGCCGGTGGTGCCGGATGTGTACAAGATATAAAGCGGGTCGGTGGCCGCCACGGGCACGCAATCATGAGGCTCGGCCGCTGCCATGGCTTCTTGCCAATCCACATCCCTACCGGATTGCATCTCGGCCTTTTCCATGGGGCGTTGCAGAATGACACACTTGTTCGGCCGGGATTCAGCGTTGGCCGAGTCAATCGCACTGTCCAACAAGGGCTTATAGGGTATGACCCGTGCGACCTCGATTCCGCAGGAGGCCGAAACAATTACTTTGGGTTTGGCGTCATTGATGCGGGTCGCCAGCTCGTTGGCCGCGAAACCGCCAAACACGACCGAATGGACCGCCCCCAGGCGGGCGCATGCCAACATGGCAATGGCGGCTTCGGCAATCATGGGCATATATATCAATACCCGATCACCTTTGCTTATACTTAGACTGGCTAACACGCCGGCAAATCGGGCCACCTCGTCCCGCAATTCTTTATAGGTATACGTTTTTTGGGAATTGGTCACCGGGCTGTCGTATATTAAGGCGAGCTGATCACCGCGGCCTTCGTCAATGTGCAGATCAACGGCATTGTAGCAGGTATTAATCTCCCCCCCGACAAACCAGCGATAAAACGGCTTGTTGCTATCATCGAGGACCTTGTCCCATTTTTTGTACCAGTGGCAGTCTTCGGCAGCTTCCGCCCAAAATGTATTGGGATCTGAAATGGATTTTTCAAAAACGGGGTCGTATGGCGTTGTCATGAGCTGTCCTCCTTTTTCGTTTATTGATTTTTTTAAATGCGTTCACATATAAAACATGCCGAAATGGAGACCTTGGATTTGGATTAAGCTGCCTCAATGGGAACACATCGATTACAACCGGTATAGAGAATTGCAAACCGCCCTGTCAAGCACATTATTGAAGCGCATCCGTTTTGTGAATGCGATTTAGCGGACTAGGCAGGTTTGCACCCAGGGGGCTGCCAGTTTTTGAAATCCAAGGAGATCTTCACGGGAGTAGGGCGATTGGTCTTTAAAAAAGGTGGGAGACAGTATGTTTTCAGCCTTGAACGTTTGCAGCGCATAACAACGGGCCCCCGTGATGCTGCGAACAATCTTGTTGAGGATGGGTTCATCCACAAAGGGCGGGACACAGGTTGTACGGAATTCGTACGGCAGGCCACAATCCATGATTAAGGCAATACTTTGCTGGATGGCTTCCATGCAGTTTTGGGGTGATATCTGGCGTGGATAGGCAGCCGGGTCGGTCTTGACGTCCATGGCGATGAAATCCACAAGCTTGTTTTGGATGAGCCGATCCAATACTTCCGGATGACTGCCATTGGTGTCGAGCTTGATCGCATATCCCATCCGATGGAAATGATGGCAGACAGTCGACAGCTCCGGGTGCAGTGTTGGTTCTCCACCCGAGATGACGATGCCGTCTAACAATTCACGCCGCTTTTGTAAAAATCCATAAACAGAATCCAATGCGAGCACGGGACCGTGTGCACCCGGCTTGCCAACCAGGCTGGGATTGTGACAATAGGGGCAGGTGAAATTACAACCGGACGTGAATAGAATACAGGCCAGTTTACCCGGGTAATCGATGAGGGTCTGTTTTTGAAGACCGCCAAAAATCATGCTATTTGGCTACAAGCCGTGGTGACTCTTTTGCGTGAATGAGCACACGCTCCCGGGCACGTTCCTGCTCGGATTCCATAATCTTATCTCTTTGGGCCTTCTCCTGCGCAGGCGGGGAAATCTGATCGAGCGTCTTGAATGTTTTGCGCATGTTAAATTCAGCCTGTTTGCCGAGATTCCATTGTTTGACAGGTCTTAAATACCCCACCACACGAGAATAAATTTCCGTTTCCTGGCTGCAGCAATCACACGTTGCTTTTTCGCCTTTGAGATACCCGTGGGTTGGGCAAATACTGAACGTGGGCGAAAGCGTGAAGTACGGCAGGTGAAATTTGTTGGCAATTTTGCGCACAAGCTGCTTGGTGACCCCTGAATCTTCTACCTGCTCGCCTAAAAAGATATGCAATACCGTTCCGCCGGTGTATTTCGTCTGGAGGCGATCTTGCAGCTCAAGGGTTTCAAATACATCATCGGTGTAGTTAACCGGCAATTGGGTTGAATTGGTGTAATACGGTGCGGCGCCATGGTGGTAATCGTTTTCATTGGCACAAATGATTTCTGGGTACAGTTTCTTGTCCAGCATTGCCAACCGGTAGGAGGTGCCTTCCGCTGGGGTGGCCTCAAGATTGAAAATATCGCCGGTTTCTTCCTGAACCTCGGCGATGAGATTGCGAATATAGTCCATGACCTCCAAGGCAAAAGATTGGCCGGTCTGGGTGGCAATGCCTTCGCCCAGAAAATTCAGACAGGCCTCGTTCATACCGATGATGCCGATGGTGGAAAAATGATTTTTCCAATAAAGGCCGGAACCTTCTTTGATATCTCTGAGATAGAATTTGGAGTAGGGATACAGGTTTTTCTCGGTGAAACGTTCCAGGACCTTACGCTTTATGGCCAGGCTTTCGATGGCCAGTAGAATTTTCTCTTTGATGATTGTCAAAAACGCGGTTTTACTTTGGGACGCGACCCCGATTCGGGGTAAATTGATGGTTACAACACCGATGGAACCCGTAAGGGGATTGGCGCCAAAAAGCCCCCCGCCCCGTTTGAGGAGCTCGCGATTATCAAGACGGAGTCGACAGCACATGGACCGGGCATCTTCGGGAGACATATCCGAATTAACGAAATTGGAGAAATAGGGAATTCCGTATTTGCCGGTCATTTTCCAGACCATGTCCAGATTGGGATTATCCCAATCAAAGTCGGCTGTGATATTATATGTGGGTATCGGAAAGGTAAAGACACGTCCTTTGGCATCGCCCTCCATCATGATTTCGGCAAATGCTTGATTGATCATATCCATCTCAGGCTGGAATTCGGCATAGGTCATGTCACCCGCCTTACCGCCCAGTATGACCGGATGGTCCTTCAGAATTGAGGGCACATAGAGATCCATGGTAATGTTGGTAAAGGGCGTTTGAAAACCAACCCGCGTAGGGATGTTGATATTGAAAACAAATTCCTGCAAGGCTTGTTTGACATCCTGGTACGCAAGGTTGTCGTGCCGCACAAAGGGTGCCAGCAGGGTGTCAAAATTGGACAGGGCCTGCGCACCGGCGGCTTCTCCCTGGAGGGTGTAGAAAAAATTGACGATTTGACCCAATGCGGATCTGAGATGGTTGGGCGGCGCACTTTCGACTTTACCTTCGACCCCCTTAAAGCCGTTGATCAACAGATCTTTCAGATCCCAACCGACACAGTATACCGATAGAAGGCTGAGATCATGAATATGTATGTCACCGCTTTTATGGGCCCGTCTGATCTCGGGTGGATAGATGCTGTTTAACCAGTATTCGGACGTAATATCCGAGCTGATATAGTTATTGAGACCCTGTAGAGAATAACACATGTTGCTGTTCTCTTTGATCTTCCAATCCAGTTTCTGGATGTAGTGTTCAACCAAGTCCACATTGGCTTTGGTGGCAATACTGCGGATTTGGGCGTGCTGTTCTCTGTATAAGATGTAGGCCTTGGCGGTTTTATGAAAGGGCGAGTCCAAAAGGACGCGCTCAACGATGTCCTGAATTTCTTCCACTTCCGGTGTCGGACCCAGGCGGAGTTCATGGGCTAGTGTCAGGACACGCAGGGTCAGCTTTTTGGCTTCTCGGTCGGAGAACTCCCCACTTGCCTTACCTGCTTTGGCGATGGCTGCGGTGATGTTCGAAGAATCAAATTCCTGAATTCTGCCATCTCTTTTTTTTATCGTATCGAACACGTGTGATCCCTTCCAACAGATTTATGGGGTGCTAAACAAGTATCCCCGGTTGTCTCAATTGTTATTGCAGGGGGTCGAGGACCGGCTGCATGTGATGATGCCACAAATCAATCGAAGATATTTCGGGGTCGTCGTACCATGGTTGGGTACTGAAGAATAGGACCATTTTTACAACAAGATGTTGATATTTGTCAACACAAATATCAACATCTTGTGCTTGTCAGCCCGAAAATTCCAGACGGGTATTTAAACGCAAACAGAGACTTGCGCACAAAGATTGATATGAATGAATTGGGGGGTATCATTCAGCAGCGGCATCTGTGCGCCTCCAAATCGTCCGGGCGATTTTGTTTTGATTTGAATGAAGATACCGTGCTATAGCGACGGCCATGAAAGATGATCGCAGTCCGTTATTTCGAAAAACAATCTCACCCTGGTATGATACAGAGGCCAGTTGTATTGCGGTTATTATCCTGATGGTGGTGGTATTGCTTTTCAGCCTGTGCGGTATTTGGGTTGCACGCAGCGATCCCGAATACGGTTCCCACCTGTGGTTGCCCCTTGGTTTAACCGTCATGTGCCTATACGTCATTGTGTCAACCACGGTGCGACTCATCAGAAGAAAGTTTTCCCACCGGGGCGATCGACTTTAACCAACAGCCATAAGCTATCAGGTATAAGCAGTCAAAGGCTGTCTTTGAACTGCTTGAAACCCATCTTCTGATAGCTTTCGGTATGAATATAGCGAAGTAGAGGCAACAGGTCTTGGGGGCTTAAGTATCCGGGTCGGTTGCCAATCACATCACCGGTCTCGGTTAGAAACCAGGTGTCTGGGAGGGGTTGGATATTGTATTTCCTGGCGACGGATCGTTCTTGATCCACATCGACCTTAATGCTGATGAAATTGGTATTCAGATAAGCGACAATATCTGTGTCTGTGAAGGTGTTTTTTTCCATGTTGCGACAATACGTGCACCAATCAGCCCGAAAATTGATAAATATTTTCTTGTTTTCAGATTGGGCCAATGGCTTGCCGGCTTCATAGGAGCGCCACTGAACCAGGTTGCGCGCGTACGTGGGTGGCAATACAATCGCAAGCAAAACGAGTATGGTCGCACAGCATAAGGAGATTTTGTTTTGTTTTCGCATGGGTTATCCTGTTACAGTTAGCAAAACAAGCTTGTCGGTCAAAAGCAGCATACCGATCACGATCAGTATGCTGCCGGCAATTTTGTTGAACAGGGGCATCCATTGACTGGTTTTACGGATAAATACCAGTAAATAATGAATAAATACGGATATACCAAAAAATGGGAGTGCCAAACCGGCCGAGTAGACCCCCAACAAGCCAACCCCATGCCAAATGGTGCCCTTGCCCATGGCCAGCGCCAGGATGGATCCGAGTTGGGGACCGGCGCAGGGACTCCAACCCGCCCCAAATGCCATACCGACAAGTATGGCCCCGAAAAACCCCACGGGCTTGTTCTCTAATCTGATCTTATGTTCGTAATCCAAAAAGGGTATGCGCAGTAAACCCAATAAATACAGTCCAAAGACAATAATCAACAGGCCGCCGCTTATGCGGAGAAAATCACGATAATCATGGGCCAGGCCACCCAGATAAGATGCGGATGCCCCCAACAAAATAAAGATGGCCGAGAAGCCCAAAATGAAAGCCAAGGTTGCACCGATGACTCTGCGGCGGATGGCCGCATTGTGTGCAGTTGTCAGTTCTTCCAGTGACGAACCGGAAATAAACGTAAAATAAGCCGGTATCAGTGGCAGAACACAGGGAGAAAAAAATGACAGTAGCCCAGCCACAAATGCGGCCGAGTATGATACGGGATCAGCGAACATAGTTGCAACCTAATTTTGATGTGCTCGTAAAAAGTCAAAATTCTTCAATTTCGACCCGTTAACTTATTGAAATTATTAAAATTGAAATCGGAATAGTGCTGATTATCGGACTTGTTACGAGCCTATCAATTTTAAAGCCAGGTTTATATCCAAGTTTCGTTCAATCGGTCATCATGAAACGCAAGCGATTCGAATTCAGAATACAGAAGGCAGCATGGGTACTCACGAATCATTCCATTATGGTTAAACAGTTACCATCATTCTCTAATTGTAAACGGGCGCAGGTAGCTTTGCCGCGTAAGCAGGAACCCGGACAAAGCTAGTCGCTCAAGGCGTATTCTGGAACCCCGATCCCTTCCTTCTATTCTGTCTCCTGGTTTCTTTGGTCGTCCCTGCCAATGATTCCTTTGATTCCACGGGAGATCAGCCATAAATAAACGCAGCTAGATTATAATTTACCGACTCCATTTTCGGCAAAGTGCTTCACCATCAATTCGCCCAGCTCTTTGGAGCGATTGGTGGCAGCTTCAACTGCGTTAATCAGGGTTGTGCGCAGGCCACCTTTTTCTAAGGTATGAATACCGGCGATGGCGGTGCCTCCCGGGGATGTAACCCGGTCCTTAAGCGCTCCGGGATGCTCTTTGGTTTCAAGCAGGACTTTGGCGGAACCCAATACGGTCTGCTTGGATAGGAATAGGGCATCTTGTCTGGAAAGACCCATTTTTACACCGGCATCGGCCATGGCATCCACAATCATGAATATATAAGCCGGACCGCTTCCACTCAGACCGGTGATGGCATCCATGAGGTAGTTTTCAGCAATAAATACGGATCTCCCCACGGAATCGAATATCGATTTTGCCAGTTCAATATCCTCAGGACCGGCATTTTTGCCGGCGGCTATAGCCGAAGCGCTCTCCTTCACAAAGGCAGCAATGTTGGGCATAACACGGATAAGACGCAGCTCTTTTTGGGTGCAGGCTTCAATGGCAGCCAGCGGCACGCCGGCGGCAATTGAGATAATCAGTTTGCTCATGTCCAGGCACTCGGCTGTCTGGGAAAGAACCTGGGAAAGAATTTGCGGTTTGACCGAAAAAATTACGATATCTGACCACTGGATCGCGGCGCGATTATCCGTGCCGGTTTTAACGCCGTAGGTTTCCGCGATGCGTGCGAGGGTGTCTTCGCGAACATCGGTACAAATGATATGTTCAGGCCGGGTGGCATTTGAGACCAATCCACTTACCAGGGCTTCGCCCATGTTGCCGGCACCAATAAAACAGATTTTTTTTTCATTTAGCATAATTGCTCCTATGACTCGGCCTCCGGATATTTCTGGTGGCCACGAATGCGACCAGATTTTCCTGGACGTGTTGCAAAACTGGGAAATTGCCTGTAACCTTTTCTGGTATTTATTTTGCAAATTTTATAGTTTATTGACAGCGATCTGATTAATCAAGATATTTTTGTTAAGATCATTTCGGGAAGGCAGACGGATGCGCTATTCCGGACAGCAAACGCCTTGCGCTAAAAATGAAAATTCTTGACTTATGGTCCAAAATGTAATTACTTTCACGCAGTAAAAAAAGATTAAAAGGCTTTGTTATCGCATGTATATCATTGGTTATTTCTTAATGGCGGTCGCCAAGGTTCTGGATCTCGCCTTGATCGTATTCATGTGGATTGTGATTGCACGGGCAGTGCTGTCCTGGGTAAACCCAGACCCATTCAACCCCATTGTCCGCTTCATCCATAACGCGACCGAACCAATTCTCTATCCTATTCGCAGGCGTATTCCAGTCAATTTCGGTGGGATTGATTTCTCGCCGATTTTAGTTTTTATGGGAGTGATCTTTCTTAGAACCTTCCTGGTTGGTAGTTTGAACCGGATGGCGATGTCATTGGTATAGCTTCAGATTCAGTCCCCTTAATCCAGCTGGTAATATCACAATATGAGGAGCGATCATGGCTAAAATAGATGCTTTTTTCAAACTGATGCATGAGCAGGGCGCTTCGGACCTTCACCTTGCCGCCGGCCAGCCACCGGCGCTGCGAGTCCGGGGCGATATTGAGCGCGTTAAGTTCAAAGTACTCACCAATGATGATCTCCGAGGCATGCTGTATGAGATTACACCCGAGGATAAGATTAAAGTGTTTGAGGAAACCGGTGATGTTGATTTTGGTTATGAAATCCCGGGTCTGGCGCGCTACCGCTCCAATTTTTTTATGCAGAAAAACGGTGTCGGTGCCGTTTTCAGGGAAATCCCCAGCACCATCATGACCGCGGAGCAACTGGGCCTGCCACCCGTGATGAAAAAACTGTCCAGCCTGCCGCGGGGGCTTGTTGTGGTAACGGGGCCCACGGGCAGCGGGAAATCGACCACCCTGGCAGCGATTATTGATGAGGCCAACAAGACCCGGCATGATCATATTATTACGGTTGAGGACCCCATCGAGTTTGTTCACAAAAGCATGTCTTGTCTGGTCAACCACCGGGAGGTCGGTATTCACACAAAATCCTTTAGCGCTGCCTTGCGGGGTGCTCTGCGGGAGGACCCTGACATTATTCTGGTGGGTGAAATGCGGGATTTGGAAACCATTTCATTGGCCATTGAGGCCGCGTCCACCGGTCATCTGGTTTTTGCCACCCTGCATACAACCAGTGCTGCCAAGACCGTTGATCGTATTGTGGAGGTGTTCCCGGCCAGCGAACAGGCTCAAATCCGCTCAACCCTGGCGGATGGTATCCGCGCCATCATCGCCCAGGTTCTGTTTAAAAGATCGGATCAAAAGGGCCGCTGTCCGGCGTTGGAAATATTGATCGCCACCCCGGCCGTTCGGAATTTGATTCGTGAGTCCAAAACACACCAGCTCAACTCCATGATCCAAACCGGGAAAAAATACGGCATGCAATTGCTGGATGAGGCCATCATGGAGCTTTACAACAAAGGTTGGATTAGCGGTGACGATGCTTATCAGAAAGCCAATGATAAAGCGAAATTCCGCCCGCTGTTGAGTGCGCCGCCGAGCGATTTTACTGAGGCCTAGGATGCATTTATGATTTTCCAGAATAGTTGCTTTCGGACGAGGTATTGAGATGAGGAAACAAGAAGTCGATCATGTGCTTACCAGAATGTTGGATTCACATACCAATGTATCGGACTTGAATTTTACTGTGGGCAAGCCTCTTCAGGTTGAAAGCTCAGGCCAGCTGGTACCGGTTGACATGAGCCCGACCATTAAAACACTCACGCCGTTTCAGACAGAGATTGTGGCCATGAATCTGGTAAACCGGGACCGCCGTCTGACAGAGGCTTTGATAAACCGGGGGTCCTGTGACCTGTCCTACAGTCTGCCCGGAAAAGCGCGCTTTCGAGTAAATGTGTTTTCGCAACAGGGGCATTATTCCGTGGTGCTGCGGCAGTTGGAATCAAAGGTTCCCACCATAAAGGAGATGAGTTTACCGGAAGTCTTTTATAAGATAGCAGAGGAACTGAATGGCATTGTCTTTGTGACCGGTGCTACAGGGTCCGGTAAATCAACCTCCCTGGCAGCCATGTTGGAAGTGATCAATGAGAAAAAATCCGTGCATGTGGTCACCTTGGAAGATCCAATCGAATATCAGCATCCCCATAAAAAATCGACCTTCAACCAGCGTGAGCTGGGCACGGATTTTGATACGTTTGCCAGCGGTTTGCGCGCGGCCCTGCGACAGGCGCCCAAGGTTATTCTCGTGGGGGAGATGCGTGATCGTGAAACCGTTGAAATTGGCCTAAGTGCGGCGGAAACCGGGCATTTGGTATTGACGACACTGCATACAGTGGATGCCGGCCAGACGATCAACCGCATACTGGGTATGTTTAGTATCGAGGAAGAAAACCAGATTCGTATCCGGCTTGCCGACACGGTCCGTTGGATTGTATCTCAGCGGCTGGTTCCCAAGGTCGGGGGCGGGCGCGTAGCAGCCTTTGAAATTATGGGATCGAATCTGCGGGTGAAAGACGCCATTTTGCAGGGAGAATCCGAAGGCAAAACCTTCTACGAAATAATGCAGGCCGGCAAACCATTTGGGATGACGACGTTTGATGATTTTCTGGTAAGTCTCTACGAACAGGGTCTGATCACACAGGAAAATGCACTGGCATACGCATCGCGCAAGGGCGTAACCGGTCGGGGCATCGATACGGTTAAAGCTGCCAGGGGTGAAGCCACAACCGATATTGACACCTTACAGATGGACCGGGAGTATGAGAAAAACCTCTAAATCGCTTGGGGAAGATGACTTATGGACATAACCTGCGACCACTGCTCAGCGAAATTCAAGATTGCCGACGAAAAAATACCAGCGGGAAAAACGGCCTCATTTCCCTGTCCCAAATGTAAACAGCGGATTGAAATTAGACCGAGCTCGCCGCCAGAGGCTGCCGATCCAATCCCGGAAGACGATGATGATGGGATCGCAGCGGAATTTGGATTTGAGGAAGACGGCTACGAATCGGATGATAAACCCTTTGATTTTATTGAGGAAGAGGGAAAAATTGCGCTGATATGTGAATCGGATGGCACGATCCGGGAAAAAATTGCCAAGGCCTTGGACCTGTTAGAATATCACGTCAGCGAGTCCAAGGACAACCGGGATGCTTTACGAAACCTACGCTATAAACCCTATGACCTTGTGGTGGTGGATGAGTATTTCGGGACCAAAGATCCGGAGCGCAATGGCGTGCTGATCTACCTCGAGCGCTTGCACATGGACCAACGGCGAGGTATGTTTGTTACGCTATTGAGCGACCGGTTCCGTACCATGGACCATATGATGGCTTTTTGCAAAAGCGTCAATCTGATTGTTAATAAATCCAATATAGCGGATATCGAAAAAATTCTTTCCCGCAATATCACCGAATACGAAATGTTTTATCGCATTTACCATGAGACGATGATCTAAAGATAAGCATTTAGACCTTATAAACGCTACGATCGTCGTTCAACTGTTGGCGTGTTTTTTCATAGAAGGATTCAAGGATTCGAGGGGTCAGGATTCAAGCGAAGGTATTCAGGCACGTAGGCTATTAGACTGGTAGCAGCTAACAGCCTAACCGTCTTCAGCCGAATAGCCTGTAACTCTTTTATCCTTTTGAAATTGTTTCAACCAATATACTTTGACTAAATATGTAATAGACCATAAAGAACAATCTCATGCCTACCCAAAAACCCTACACCTGTGCCGATTATCGTGAAGAAATGATGCTATTGGGTCTTAAAAAGCGTCTTGAGACCGAAAGCCTTTCAGAAGAAGAAAAAATCGCTATTCAGAACCAAATAACGGTAATTGAAATGTCCATGGGACTATAGGCACAAAGCAGTAAGCTTTCAGGTATAAGCAATAAGCGGCTTAACGCTTACTGCTGCTTGCTCATGGCTTGGGTCCAATGGTGACCGTAAATATCTCCGGATTCACCTTGATCAGTGTGGTGCCCACGGGCAACTCAATGGTTGCGCGTCGGACATAGACACCCGGATCGAGCCCCTTGATATCCACATGCACCCTGAAATCCGGATGCGCGCTCAACTTTTCCAGGAGTTTCCGCGGGCCTTTGATATCCAAATCAATGTAGGCGGGATTAATTTTGCACCGATCATGGGGATCGTCAAGCGCAACCAATATCGCACTCATATGCCTGGTTTGAATTTCCTCGGATATTTCAATCCTGACGAGGATGGGATCCTCCCGGGTGACGGTGTCTATGTGATCGGGCAGATTAAGGGTGATCTCTTTTTTAAATGAGTCGGATATCCCGGACACATCCACGGGTTGGGTAGGAACGGATTCAATCTTTTCCAGGTCATGCTTGGGGCCACTTAGCATCACCAAAGCCGGTTCTGCAACCGTTTGGGCCACAAAATATCCGGGTGCCGGGGTACCTTTATAGAAAACGGTTATGGAAACCTCTTTACGGGCTTCAAGTTCCAGCTGGATTGGGATGGCCCGTGGCTGATAGGTGACGATGGACAATCCCCGGGGCAGATGAAGGTGATTTATTTGGATGGGTACTGTATGGCTTCCGGGTTCCAGGCGGGACAGATCAAGGTGATAGTGTAAATTCAGATCGGACAGGCGGCTGCGGATCTTGGCCGGGCCATGAACCTGAATTTCAATACCTTGAATCACGGGACTGGTCAACAGGGTTCCCCGTGGCAGATTTGTAATCTTTAGGGGCACTTTGATGTGGGATTCGTTTTCGGATTTTTCGACAGCTGCCAGGCATTCCGGTGCTGCACCCACCAGGAATGCGATCAGCATGAGTCCGAGCGCATAGTTTTTCATGGTTCTTAAAATTTGCGTGTTTCAGTTGCCTGAATGGCGGCGACGATTTTCAAGGTAGCCGCAGTTTGAGCGACATCATGGACCCGCACAATATGGGCGCCATTCAGGGCAGCAATTGCGATAGTCGCCTGGGTTCCAGCCGCCACGACTGGTGCCAACGGATCAATATCGTCACGCTGGTCCGGTTTGAGCAACTTTCGAATAAAGGCTTTGCGGGATGGCCCCACCAAAATAGGTAACCCCAGTTGATTGAATGTATCCAAATTTTTTAAAATAGCTAAATTGTGTTCAAGGGTTTTTCCAAAGCCGATGCCCGGATCAATAATCATTTTTGATTTAGAGATCCCTTTGTCCTGGGCTGCCGTAACGGCTGTTTGTAAAAAGGTAACAATTTCACCCAAGACGTCATCATATTCGGGGGCAATCTGCATATCCCCTGGCGTGCCTTTCATGTGCATCAAGATAATCGGTACGCCCTGGGTTGCCGCCACGTGAGCTAGCTCGGGATCCATGCGCAGCGCACTGATATCATTTATAATAGTAGCACCAGCCTCAAGCGCATGCCGGGCAACTTCGGCTTTGGTCGTGTCTATGGAAATGGGTATCCGAACCCGCTTTGCCAGGATTTTAATCACCGGGATAACCCGACGCATTTCTTCTTCGGCATCAATTGCTTCAGAAAAGGGGCGCGTGGATTCTCCGCCAATGTCGATAATGTCGGCACCGGCGGCAACCATTTTTTCAGCTTGGTCGACAGCGTCCTCCGGGGATAAAAATAGGCCACCATCTGAAAACGAATCGGGCGTTGTATTTAAAATGCCCATGATGAGCGGGCGTCGGCCAAAATTCAAGTGCTGTTGCCCCCATTTTATATCAGAAGGCACCATCGTTAACTCCCTTCGTAGGTCTTCATCGGCATTTCACGTGAGTATTGATACCAGCATTCCAAAGCTGGATTTATGGTCTGGCCTTCAAAACAAAGCATCGTCGCTTGAATTAACATTTAAAGCACGAATATCGAAATTCGAAACAATATCGAATAACTCAAATTCAATTGATCGAAACAACAATCAGGTAACATGTTAATGGCGCAAGTTTGGCGCATTTGAGCATTCGAATTTTACATTTGTTTCGTATTTCGATATTCGGATTTAGAATTTCATAATGCTATAACGGTTTACGCATTATCGCGTGAAACCGGTACGGGTGCCCTGAACCCGGGAATTTACACCGATGCTGGTCCCTATTCAGGTCCATGCGATTCAGCACTTTCGTTCGGGGATTCTGTATTTTCTGATTCGGCGCTATCTTGTTCGTCAGTTTCCCCGGATTTTGCCCGGGGGGCTGCTTCTTCGGGTTTGGCTTCCTGCTTTGTTTCTTCTGCGCTTGCGTGTGATGGCAATTCGATACCGGGTCTCAAGGAAGTGATCAGCTGATCTAACTCAGCACCCAAGACAGTTTCCTTTTCAAGCAGTTTCTCGGCAAGCTTATGCAGAATATCGATGTTTTCGTTCAGAACTGTTTTTGCTTTTTGATAGGCGGTGTCGATGAGTTTGTTGATTTCATCATCTATTTTTTGGGCAGTGGCCTCGGAGTAATCGCGATGTTGGGCAATTTCCCGGCCCAAAAAGATCTGTTCTTCTTCCTTGGAATAGGATAAAGGTCCCAGGTTTTCGCTCATACCCCAAGCGCGTATCATTTTTTGGGCCAGGTCGGTGGCCTGTTTGATGTCGTTGGCGGCACCCGTGCTGATGCGCTCAAACACGATTTCCTCGGCCACACGGCCGCCAAAGGCCACCGACAACTCGCTTTGGAGCTGATCCTTGTATTTAAAATCCCGCTCTTCGGGCAGGAACCAGGTAACGCCAGCCGCACGTCCCCGCGGTATAATCGTGATTTTATTAACCGCATCCGTGTGGGGCAGAAATCGTGCCACCAGGGCATGGCCGCCTTCATGGTAGGCGGTTGTTTTGCGATCTTCCTCCTTTATGACCTTCGATTTCCTTTCGAGACCCATATAAACCTTGTCCTTGGAATCTTCGAAGTCGACCATATCGACGCGTTCTTTATTCCGCTTGGCCGCCAACAAGGCGGCTTCATTCACCAGATTTTCGATATCGGCCCCCGAAAACCCGGGTGTCCCTTTTGCCAAGGTTAGAATATCCACATCCGGTGCGATGGGGGTTTTCTTGGTATGGACCACCAGAATTTTTTCCCGGCCTTTGATGTCCGGCAACGGTACCACGACCTGACGGTCAAAACGGCCGGGGCGCAACAGGGCTGGATCCAGCACATCGGGACGGTTGGTGGCCGAAATCAAAATGACACCTTCGTTGGATTCGAATCCATCCATTTCAACCAGCAGCTGATTTAGGGTTTGTTCACGTTCATCGTGTCCACCCCCCAAACCGGCACCCCGGTGTCGTCCAACCGCATCGATTTCATCGATGAATATGATACAGGGCGCATTTTTTTTCCCCTGCACAAACAGATCGCGAACACGCGAGGCACCCACACCCACAAACATTTCCACGAAATCCGAGCCGCTTATGCTGAAAAAAGGCACGCCGGCTTCGCCTGCAATGGCCCGGGCCAGCAGGGTTTTACCGGTACCGGGTTGTCCCATCAGGAGAACACCTTTGGGAATACGGCCTCCCAAGCGTGTAAATTTCTTGGGTTCACGTAAAAATTCAACAATTTCACCCAATTCTTCCTTGGCTTCATCAATTCCGGCAACATCTTCAAAGGTGACCTTCTCCTGCTGATCCGATAAAAGCCTGGCCCGGCTTTTTCCAAATGATAGGGCTTTACCACCGCCCGCTTGCATCTGGCGCATGAAGAATATCCAGACAGCGATAAGCAGAATCATGGGAAACCAGGAAATAAGGACAGACATGTACCAGGGAGATTCGGTGGGCGGCTTGGCACTGATGGCCACACCCTTGCTACGCAGATAGGGTACCAGATCAGGATCTTGGGGCGTGTAAATCTGAAACCGATTTCTACTCGTGTCGGTCACGATAAGTTCCTGACCTTGAATCACCACCTCGGCAATCTGCTCATTATCAACCATGTCGAGAAAGCTGGTGTAGCTGATGTTGGTTTGTTGCTGGGTTTGGGGATTGAATAAGTTGTACAGCATAATCATCATCAAGGTGATGACTAGCCAGAGGGCGAGATTCTTATAAAACGGATTCAAGGGGGCTCTCCTGTGAGTTGGGTTAATTTCCTTTTGCCTGTAACATTAACCATTTTTCATGATTAGGCAAGGTTTTCCCGCCGGATATGCCTGGCACGACCATAATTATCCGGCGTGCCGGTTATGAGGCTCAAATCGAAGCTCAAGACGGCTTGCTGGTGTTCAATGCCTCGGGCTTACAAGCGCCATCATGGCGGTTTGCAAAATCGTGGAATGCGATTGTAGTTAATTTTAAGAACATTTCTGGTCTGTTGGGTAATCTTGACGCGATCATCGATGCGATGTCCCAATATCCAAATAATGCGATTCTGGTTCAGCAATACAAGTATCCGGCGTCGTTCTTCCCGGGGGATTTTGATATTGATCAGAAAATCCTTTACTTTCTGGGTGCCAATCATCCCCAGTGGCCGGAAACGATCTCCCGGCAATACATGCCGAAGGCCGAGTGGTGATGTGAGTTGGTCCATATCAAAGTAGGCGGTATTTTGTCCAGTACAACTCGGATCATCCACCGAATCGACGGGGAGGTGCTGACAGGTCAGGGTGATATGAAGCGCGTTTATTTGAAAATCCGCGCTCCCTGAATTCGAGAGCGGCAAGGATACCTTAGATAAAGGTAAGTCATTGGACTCACTTCGGCCGGTTGCCTCATGCGATGGGACACGCGGTTTAAGCAGACGCAACTCATCCTGAGGGTGGCGCTGAATTAAGATACCGTCCGGGAGATTTAGGCTTTGTCCAGTCTGGCCCCGGCGGCACAATTGAAGAATAGAATCGATGTGTCCAAAGGTGATCTTCCTGAGATCGCCCTTTAAGGTGGCCAGCGCCAGCCGAATCGCCCGACGTTGCAGGGCCTTATGAAGTCGCCCTAAGCTGGTAATGGGTAGACACAGGGCCGCGCCTTGCTTAAAGGCCATGCGATCCAGGGCTTGTTGGGCGGATTGCCACATGAACTCGTGTTCGGATCGCAGTACATCTGCCGTGCGGTTTAAGGTGTCCACCAGGTTGGGGTTGTAGTCTTGCAGCAAATCGGGCAACAACTCATGTCGAATACGATTTCTTAGGAAACGGGTATCCCGGTTGCTTTCATCCAGGACAAATTCCAGGTTACATGTTTCCAGAAATTCATGAATTTGCTGCCTTGTTTGGTGGAAAAGCGGCCGAATGATTCGTCCATCCCGAATGGGGGGTATCCCCGCAAGCCCTAAGGGCCCGCTACCCCGAAACAGGTTCATCAGAATCAGCTCGGCATTGTCATTGGCATGATGTCCAAGCGCACACTTCGTGTAGCCGTTTTTTTGGGCGATGGTGTCAAAGAAATCATATCGGGCCTGCCGTGCGCGTTCTTCCAGGGAACTGCGGCCCGCGGTTTGATCGGTATTCAGGTCCACAGATTTCAGATGACACCGAAGCCCCTGTTTGCGGCATAGATCTGCAACAAACTCGGCATCGGCTCCAGCTGTTTTGGGGCGCAAACCATGATTCAGATGGGCCACAGCCAATCGAATATGCAACCGAGATTGCAGAACCACAAGGGTGTGCAAGAGGGCAACTGAATCCGGGCCACCAGATACAGCCACAAGGACCGCATCGCCTGATTGCAGCATGCTAAAGTGCTGAATGGTTTTTTCGACCGATCGAATGAAGGGGTGGTTTTGCATCGCAATTCTCGATAATTTATTTCATTTTAATGATGGATGTTCCTTTTTTAACTTTGCAAAATATACAAGAAAAGCAATCTGGTGTCAGGGTTTACGAATTCCAGGGTTCACGTGAGCTTATGAGCTCTAAGCTGCTGAAAGCTTATACCTTATACCTGATGGCTGCAATGCTACTTTATCCGAAAATACCACTGGCCTCAAATAAAATCGTCCAGCGTACTTTAGCGCTTGAAAAATGAGGTCGCCATGGTTATAGTTCTGGGCGGTTGTGCTAGGCGGGGAGTTAGCGGTGCCCTCGACCCGAAAACCGCTTATGCGGGGCTGAATTCCCTCTTGCGGGTAATCTTGGCGCCCCTGAAGTTTGCCAGATCGGACGCCACGCAACAGACAGTCATGAACCTCGTCAGGTCCGGAAGGAAGCAGCGATAAGTGATGGATTCTGTGTCGTGAATCGACCCCGATTCAATGACAAGCCACGGGGCTCTGGATATCTCAATAGGGGGTGCACAACCGATTTATTTTTTTACAAACACGATCACCTCAAGAGACCTTCCCAGTGCTCGCCCAAGGGTATTTCAGCTTGCCAAACCTTGGCTTGATTTAAAAAAAAATCAGCGATCTTGACATTATATCAGGGCGTCTTATGTTTTGAAAAAAAGTTAGCAGGTACACGGAATATTTACATATTTAATTATTTTTCAGCTCCCCGGCAAGGTAGAAGCAACGCATTCAGAAATGCGCTAGATCGGGTCTGAACAGTGCGGTGAGTGTGTTACTTTCCGCCTTTCCATAAGACGGGAGTCAGATTCCACTTTTGACCCGCATTAAAAACAACTTCAACTGGCATAGTTGCGTAAATCACTGTGTTTCAAAACAGCCGGATCGGGAGACGAAAGCCCGGAGAGAGACGATTGCATGACGGAAAAGGACCCCACCAAGGTAAAAATCAAGACAGATGATTCCGAATTGCCAGAAGCAGACAAGCAGGCGGGCGAACCAGCGGAATCGGCTCCGGAAGAAAAAACACCGCAGACACCTAAAGAAAAACTTGAGCAAGCGCAGGCCGAAGCGGTCGCAGCACATGACCGGTTTTTACGGGCCTCAGCCGAGCTCGAAAATTATAAAAAAAGAACCCAGCGAGAAATGGCGGAATTCAAGCGCTTTGCCAATGCATCGCTGGTCAAAGATATTTTGGGCGTGGTGGACAATCTCGAACGGGCAGTTGAATCAAGCAATGGGAGCAACGACAAAGAACAGCTGGCGCAAGGTCTGGATCTGACCCTTCAGGAGCTGCTCAAAATATTCAAGACATTTCATGTCACGCCGATCGAATCTTTGGGAGAGACGTTCGATCCCCGCTACCACCAAGCCATGATGCAGGAGGAAACAACGGATCAACCTGAGAATGTCGTGATCAGGGAATTGCAAAAAGGATATATGATCCATGACAGGCTTTTGCGTCCAGCCATGGTGGTTGTGTCAAAAGCAGCACCCAACTCTCAGGAAGATCTGCAAGCGGATGACGGTGAATGATATCAAATTATCAATGCAGCAAATTTAATATAACCGAAATTTAGAATAGGCGAGGAGGAGAGTAAGATGGCAAAAATAATCGGAATCGATCTGGGGACCACCAATTCCTGCGTGGCCGTAATGGAAGGCGGGGAAGCCAAGGTTATCACGAATCCGGAAGGCGGCCGCACGACGCCATCCATTGTGGCGGTGTCCGAAAGCAATGAACGGCTGGTGGGCCAGGTTGCGAAACGCCAGGCGATTACCAATCCGGAAAATACCGTTTTTGGCGTCAAACGTTTGATCGGACGCAGGTTTGGTTCTCCCGAGGTTCAGGGCGATATCAAAATCCTTCCTTACAAGATCGAACAGGCCGAAAATGGTGATGTCAGGATTATCTTGCGAGACAAGGCTGTCAGCCCCGCAGAGGTATCCTCTTATATCCTGAGCAATATCAAAAAGACGGCCGAAGAATATCTGGGAGAAAAAATAACGGATGCCGTTATTACCGTACCGGCCTATTTTAATGACAGCCAACGGCAGGCTACCAAGGACGCGGGTAAGATCGCCGGTTTAAATGTGTTGCGGATCATCAACGAACCGACAGCAGCCTCACTCGCCTATGGTATGGACAAGAAAAGTGAAGAAAAGATCGCCGTTTTTGACCTGGGCGGTGGTACCTTTGATGTGAGCATTTTGGAGATTGGTGAGGGTGTCTTTGAAGTGAAATCGACCAATGGTGATACCCATTTGGGTGGTGAGGATTTTGACCTGCGCCTGATCGATTACCTGGCCGATGAATTTAAGAAAGATCAGGGAATTGATATCCGCAGCGATAAAATGGCCTTACAGCGTCTGAAAGAAGCCGCTGAAAAAGCGAAGATGGAGTTGTCGTCTTCGTTGGAAACCGATGTCAATTTGCCTTTTATTACCGCCGATGCCAGCGGTCCCAAACATCTCAATATCAAGATAACCCGGGCCAAGCTCGAGGCCCTGATTGCCGATTTGCTCGACAACCTGGAAAAACCTTGCCGGATCGCCTTGAAAGATGCCGGACTCCAACCCCAGGAAGTCAATGAGGTTATTCTGGTGGGAGGCATGACACGCATGCCGGCAGTTCAGGAGCGGGTCAAATCTATTTTTGGCAAAGACCCCCATAAAGGTGTTAACCCGGATGAAGTTGTTGCCATCGGTGCGGCGATTCAAGGCGGTGTCCTCAAGGGAGATGTCAAAGATGTGCTCTTGCTGGATGTGACGCCGCTTTCTCTGGGAATTGAAACCTTGGGTGGCGTCATGACCCGGCTTATCGAAAAGAATACCACGACTCCCACCAAGAAAAGCCAGGTATTTTCAACCGCAGCCGATAACCAACCGGCGGTTTCTATCCATGTACTGCAGGGCGAACGTGAAATGGCGGGCGGAAATAAAACGCTGGGGCGTTTTGAGCTGGTGGGTATTCCGCCGGCACCTCGCGGCGTACCGCAGATCGAGGTTACATTTGATATCGATGCCAATGGCATTGTCAATGTTTCTGCCAAAGATCAGGCCACCGGCAAAGAGCAGTCCATTCAGATTACGGCGTCCAGCGGTTTATCCAAAGATGAGATCGATCAGTTGATCAAAGACGCAGAATTGCATGCTGAAGATGATAAGAAAAAACGGGAGCTCATCGATGCCCGCAATCATGCCGATGCCTTGATTTACTCCACTGAAAAATCCATTAAAGAAATGGGTGACAAGATCGATGAGACCACCAAAACAGATGTGGAAGCGGCGATTTCATCATTGAAAACGGCCATGGAGGGCGATGACGCGGAGGAAATCAAACGTTTAAGCGAAGCCTTGACCCAATCATCGCACAAATTGGCTGAGGCCATGTATCAGCAGGCCTCCCATGCCCAGGGACAACCGGGCGCAGAGGGGGAAGGGTTTGCCGATCAAGGTGCCGGTGGGGCGGATGACGATGTTGTGGATGCCGACTTTGAAGAAGTAAAGGAAGATGAACCCAAATAGTGAGATGCTTATCGTAGATGCGCTCGTAAAAAGTCAAAATTCTCAAATTTCGACTTGTTAACCTGTTGAAATTATTAGGAGCAAGATTTGAATAGTGCCAATTATCGGACTTTTTACGAGCCTATCATAGTTGGCCCTTAAACAAACACCCGCGTACATTGTATGTGGGTGTTTTTTATTAAATTTCTGGATCCGGCCCGTTGGTGTTCGTTGACGGAACCAGACAATGCTGCTAATACGAATTGAATGCTCCACCGCGATCCAATTGAAATTCTACCGTAAGATGCCGCCGTATTCTCGGTGGATGAAATGGTGCTTGAAACCATTCACATTTAAGAAAGGAAAGTTAGATGAAAGTTCTGGTAAGTGATGCACTGGGCGAAATTGGTGTGCAGATGTTCGCACAAACCGAAGGCCTCGATGTGGATGTAAACACCGGACTGTCTCCGGATGAACTCAAATCAATCATCGCAGATTACGATGCCCTCGTGATTCGGAGCGCCACCAGGGTTAGCGCGGATTTGTTGGAAGCCGCCACTAAATTAAAAGTAGTCGGCCGGGCAGGGATTGGGCTCGATAATGTGGATATCCCGGCAGCCACCAAAAAGGGCGTTGTGGTGATGAACACGCCTGAAGGCAATGTTGTTACCACAGCCGAACATGCCATCGCGATGATGTTGGCGCTTTCGCGCAATATTCCAACCGGTACGGCGACCATGAAGGGCGGTTCGTGGGAGAAAAAACGGCTGCAAGGCAGAGAGATTTACAACAAAGTTTTGGGTGTTATCGGCTTTGGAAAGATCGGCTCCGTGGTTGCCGATCGAGGACGTGGATTGAAAATGAAGGTCATCGTACATGATCCCATTGTGACGCCGGAAAAAATTGAATCCTCTGGTTTCGAAAGTGTTTCCCTGGAAGAACTATACCGTCGCGCCGACTATATTTCCGTGCATGTCCCCAAAATGGACAGCACGCTGAGTTTGCTAGAAAAGCAGGCATTCGAGATGATGAAGGACGGCGCCATGATTGTCAACTGCGCCCGGGGAGGCATCGTCAACGAAAAAGACCTGTATGATGCCATTGTCAGCGGCAAGATTGCCGGGGCGGCCCTGGATGTTTTTGCGACCGAGCCGCCAGGCGAACACCCGCTTTTTGAGTTGGATGGTGTCATTTGTACGCCGCATCTGGGAGCCTCCACACGCGAAGCCCAGACCAATGTCGCGGTGGCAGTGGCACAACAGATCATTGCCTATCTGCAAACCGGCGAGATCGTGAACGCCGTTAATGTGCCTTCGGTTACCGGAGAATTATTGAAAAAAATTGGTCCCTTGCTGACTTTGGGTGAGCGCATGGGGGCTTTGCAAGCCCAATTGACGACTGGACCGGTCAAAGAAGTGGTCATCAGCTACGATGGCGATTTCCGCAAGCTCGACCTGGCACCCGTCTCAACCGCGCTGATGAAGGGTTTTATGACGCCCATGGTCAAAGATGCGGTGAATTTTGTAAATGCCTTGGAACTGGCCAAAGAGATGGGTATCAAGGTGACGGAGACGAGTACGCCCGAGTCTGAGGACTATGTCAATCTGCTGCGGGTAGCCGTCCATACGACCGATACCACCAACATCATTGGCGGTACCATATTCGGGAAAAAAGATCCGCGGGTGGTCTTTATCAATGGTTTTCGACTGGAACTTTTACCCCAAGGCCATATGGCCCTTATATACAACATTGACCGCCCAGGGTCCATTGGCGAAATCGGCACCACATTGGGGCGTCACCAAATCAATATTGCCCGGATGCAGGTGGGGCAGGACCAAAGCGGTGCGCACAACATTATTTTCATGAAAACAGACACATCCATTGATGCTGAAACCCTGGCGGAGTTAAAAGACCTGGATTCAGTAAAGAGTGTGCAATTGCTTGAATTTTAAACAGTTTTCGTCAACTTTTTTAACAGGAGAAACACCATGGCAGAAGAGAAAAAAGATTTTGTAGTTAAAGACCGAAGAATCTTTTCCGAAGAAAACGCTGAAACAGCGTCCAGGCAGGATGGCGAAACTGAAGCGGCCCCGGAGGCAGCGGAATCAGATCAAACGGCGCAGGCCGGTGATCCGGCATCGGAACAGGTTTCTGAGGAAGCGACGGGGGATGAAAATTTTCAACTTCCGGAAATCAATTTTCCCACATTTATATTTTCGCTCAATTCCTCTGCTCTCGTTCATTTGGGGGTTATCGAAGATCCGGCAACCCAGCAGAAAGTAAAAAACTTGCCCATGGCCAAGCAGACCATTGACATATTGGGGATGCTCGAAGAGAAAACCAAGGGCAACCTGCAGGATGATGAGGCCAACATGCTGAAAACCATGTTGTATGAGCTGAGGATGCTTTACGTCAAAGAATCCCAGTAGAAGCTATCTCAATAATGTCTTTTGGCCCAATATCTGTGTTGGCCTCTTGTTTCAACTCCTCAAAATACTTCGAGTATTCCTGCGAATTGAAACAATCGGCCGCCTTGATCTTGAACCAAGATCCTATTATTCAGACAGCTTCTAACTGTTTTACTAATGATTGCCAAATCAGCGAAGACTTAGGAGTATTCTCCAGTTCTTAGTAGTTTACAAAATGTAGATAGCCTTCAAGGCGGAATGATGACCTTAAATCTTTGATTTCTGACTTCTGAATTCTGTCTCCTCTTATGAAACTTCATGAGTTTCATTCTCGATCAAACAGGCCGTTTTTTGGGCCGGGGGCTGGGCTGTCTTCTGGTTCCTGAATACGAATTACATGAAAGTTCTCTCTCCCGCAAAAATCAATTTGTTTCTTCAGATTACGGGCAAACGTGCGGATGGATATCATGAACTCGTTTCATTGATGAGTTGCATCGATCTGTATGATGTTCTCTGGTTTGATTTTAACGCCACCGGAATCTCGGTACGCTGCGATCATCCTGATGTCCCCGACGATGCCGACAACATTGTGCACAAAGCAGCGACATTGTTTTACGATCATCTGAAAACCAAAAAAGGTGACCAATTCAACAACGGTTTGCAGGACGGCGTCTCGATATTGCTTGAAAAGCATATACCGGTTGCTGCTGGATTAGGCGGCGGCAGCAGTAATGCCGGCCAAACACTGATGCAGCTCAATCGATTTTATGGCAACCCTGTGGATATGGCAACCTTAAACCGTATGGCCGTTGCGATCGGTGCCGATGTACCCTTTTTCCTGAGAGGAATTCCGGCCATTGCCACCGGGATTGGCGAGCGCCTGTCACCCTTCCACGGCTTGCCAACCCAGAACATGCTGATCGTCTGTCCCGATATCGCTGTTTCTACGGCGGTGGTATATAAAAAACTGAATTTGGGATTGACAAAATGCAAAAAACAACTTAAAAATTTTCTTTTTGATAAGCCGGGTTTCGATGTCACCCAGCACCTTTGTAATGACCTCGAAACAGTGACAGTCCCTATATTTCCAATTATTTCGAATATTAAGAATGAGTTGATTCGATCAGGGGCTGTGGCGGCACTGATGTCTGGCAGTGGTCCGACCGTATTTGGCATATATGCGGATGCACGCGAGGCTAGACGTGCGTGTGATCGGTTGTCCCGGTATGACCACCGACGTGTGTATGTGGTGCAGACGCTGAGCGGATGCTGCGTGTCGGCTTAAATGGTGTTTTGGGGCGTCGTCAAGTGGTAAGACACAGGATTTTGGTTCCTGCATTCGGAGGTTCGAATCCTCCCGCCCCAGCCACGTTTCAGGATCAACTGCCAGCGCACATAAAGAAATGGAGAGCCACTCGTGAACTGGCGACCGGCGTTAGGACTCGGGGCTTCGTACGTGAGGTAACCAAAGGAGCATCATGTCAGACCCGTTGATTTTTGCAGGCAATTCAAATCCGGTATTGGCCAAAAAAATCTGTGACTATCTACAGATGCCTTTGGGGGGCGCCAAGGTCAAGACGTTCAGTGACGGTGAAGTTCAGATCGAGATTGACGAGAATGTCCGTGGTAAAACCGTTTATGTGGTTCAATCCACCTGCCGGCCTGTCAACGACAATCTGGTGGAGTTGTTGCTGATGTTGGATGCGCTGAAACGATCTTCGGCATTACGAATCGGGGCCGTGATCCCCTATTTTGGGTATGCCCGCCAGGATAAAAAGGTGGCGCCGCGCGTTCCCATCAGTGCCAAGCTGGTGGCCGACCTCATCGCCACAGCCGGGGCCGGTCGCGTGATTACAATGGATTTGCATGCCGGCCAGATTCAGGGCTTCTTCGATGTCCCGGTGGACAACCTTTTTGCCGCGCCGGTTTTGATAAACTACATGCGCGATAAGTTTAAAAAGGATCTGGTGATTGTCTCGCCGGATGCCGGCGGTGTTGAGCGGGCACGGGCATTTGCCAAACGCTTGGAGGCAGATCTGGCTATTGTTGACAAACGGCGAACAGCGCCCAATGTGGCCAGAGCCATGGCCGTGATTGGAAATGTAAAAGGCAAAGTGGCGGTTATTCTTGATGATATGGTGGACACCGCCGGTACATTGACGGAGGCGGCCGAAGCCATTATAAAGGAAGATGCCCAGGAAGTGCATGCCTGTTGTGCCCATCCCGTGTTATCCGGACCGGCAGTGGATCGTATCAACGAATCACCACTGAAAAGTTTGGTTTGCACAGACACGGTTCCTTTGAGTGGCAAGGCGGAAATCTGTGAGAAAATAAAGGTGCTGAGCATCTCCGAGATCGTCGGTGAGGCTATTATACGAAGTTTTCACGGTGATTCCGTAACCTCATTGTTTGTATAAAATTCAGTATATTAAAATCGTGCAACGATTTTATTAAAGGAGGATACTTTTTTGGAAAAAATAGAATTAAATGCAACCATACGTAAAACTGTGGGTAATGGCCCTGCCAGGGAACTCCGGCGGCAAGGCATGATACCCGCTGTATTGTATGGACCCAAGTCAGAAGCGATCATGCTATCGGTGGAGATCCGTGAGCTCGAGAATATCCTAAAATCCGGAAATATCGGTCAATTACTGCTTAGTCTCGTCATTCACAACGGAAAAAAACAAACCAAAACAGCCATGATCAAGGAGCTTCAATCCCAGCCGGTTTCAGGAAGCTTGCTGCACATCGATTTTTACGAAGTTGCCATGGACCAGAAGATCAGAGTCAGCATCCCGGTGGTGACAATCGGTGATGCGGTGGGTGTGGATCTGGGTGGAATTTTGCAGGTCGTGCGACACGAAGTGGATGTTTTTTGCTATCCGAATGAAATTCCCGAATCCATCGAAGTGGATATTACCAATATGGACGTCGGGGACTCCCTGCATATTGGTGATATCCCCCTGGACGAGACCATCGAGTTGGCGGACGAATCCAACTTCACCATGGTTACCGTGCTGAGCCCGAAGGTCGAGGAGGAGGAAGTAGAAGAAGAAGAAGAACTGGAAGAAGGCGAAGAAGCCGAAGCTGAAGCCGCCGGGGATGAAGAAGAGCCTGGCAGTAGCGATGAGTAAATGCCTGCTGGCAACTTGAGTTTCGTGGTCGGCTTGGGTAATCCCGGCGATCAATACGAGGGCACCCGGCACAATATCGGTTTTGCCGTTATTGATGCGTTGTCACCTGTTTATGGTATCCGGCTCACGAAAAAGAAGTTTGATACCGTCTACGGGAAAGGTCGGGTCAAGGACAAGGACGTTCTCCTGGTGAAACCGCTGGCCTATATGAACCGCAGTGGTATCCCCATTCAAAGGCTCCTGACGTATTATAAAATTACGTTTCAAGATATGTTGGTCATACATGATGATATTGACTTATCGTTTGGTAGAATAAAAATAAAGGTGAAAGGAGGGCACGGAGGTCACAACGGAGTGAGATCTATCATGGATGCCTGCGGACACGACGAATTTACGCGTGTGCGCGTGGGTATCGGACGTTCCGAGAAGGGCACCAGCGTAACCAATCATGTATTGGGACGCTTCCAACAGGCGGATGAAGCCAGATTGGAGCAGATTGTGGCCCGTTCTCGGGATGCAGTTGTAACGATCCTTTGTGAAGGCACAAAGGAAGGTATGAATCGATATAACGAAAGAATAATTCAACCCTCAAGTTAAACAAGTAATGGAGGAAAGAATGGACGCAGTAATGAACAATTTGCCGTTGATCTGCACGCTGGTAGG
>Ga0180435_10000841_pt1 | contig 32354 bp, 33 predicted proteins | sample SS_ome_3_FD_132467 | JGI IMG/M metagenome (GOLD analysis project Ga0180435, IMG submission 132467) | Hypersaline lake sediment archaeal communities from the Salton Sea, California, USA - SS_3_S_1 metaG | ecosystem: Environmental > Aquatic > Non-marine Saline and Alkaline > Hypersaline >... | reverse complement strand
TCTGAGAAATAGTATTGAATCGACTCAAATAAAATCTAAATATGGCTTTCCATACATAGGAAGTACCTATTTCGTGCAAGCCAAGAGCTACGAAAAACTTTCTATGCCAGAAAAAGCACATTCTAGCTATCTAAGTAGTATAAGTCGATGGACACTTGAGTATGACTCTACTTATTATGAACTAGCAAACGTATATCTAGAATATGGACAATTTCTTACTAATCAAGGAAATGATAGACTAGGGATGCTGTACTTTGATAAAGCACTTGAGAACTATCTTGTTAACTACGGCCAACATCACACTTACACAGCAAGCGCATACCACTTGATTGCTGAGTATTACTTGAAAAACAAGAATTTTCCTAAAACCTTCGAAAACATCCAGCTAGCGCTAGCATCTGTTTGTCCGGGATTCGAATCGAAGGACATATCTGGTAATCCACCAAATAAAGAATCCTTGCTTGACCTGCGGCTCCTGAAGATCTACAAAGCCAAGATTGATGCACTTGCTCAATACGCAGAGGAGGTTGCGGTTCCAGAGTCGAAAAACCGTACCGAAATCAAGGATGCCATTTCTTACTTGGAATTCGCTATATCTACCAATGTGGAGGCGATAAAAGTGCTCAGTAGAATTCAAGGAAGTTACCTTTCACAGGAAAGCCGGCTCTACCTGGCTGAAAACCAGAATGACATTTTTGTCAGTGGCATTGAAAATGCATTGCAACTGTACGGACTAACAGGAGATTCTGAATACCAGGATCTGGCATATTACTTTGCTTCGATAGGCAAGTCACTTGAGCTTCGATATGAGTTGAACAGAAAGGAGGAATTGTTCCTTCGAAGCCAGAGGGATACAACCGCAACAGGACTATTGACTCTAAAGGAAAACTTAGATAGTTATTCCAATCTGATTCAGATGGAACAATCCAAATCAAAATCGGATTCAATAAAAATCAAGAAATGGCAACAGGAAAGGTTTGAGTTGACCCGTTCCTATGAAACCGAATATTACAAAGTCTTTGGTCAAGAGCTAGATACTATTGGCTTTCAGCCATTCACTGAAAACTATGTTGCCGATATTCAATCAAGAATTGGGCGGTACCAAACATGTATTGAATATACGCTGACTGATCCGGATTCTTCCGGATCCCGAGAATTATATGCCTTTCTCTATAATCGAAAAGGGCTTAGAATTTATGAATCCACATTAGACCTTGGATTTGAAAAACGAATTGAGGAGATTAATAAGTACTTCTCTGAATTCAACCCAATCGAAAATAATAGCGAGGATACTGATAGCCTCAATTTTATGCTGAGATTCTTCTACCAGAAACTGGTCGAGCCAATTGAAGATGGTATTAACGGAAACCGTATTATAATTGTTCCGGATAATGAACTGGCCTATATTCCATTCGGAGCATTGATTCGGGATGACGAAGGTTCTTATCTCCTGTACGATTACGAGATAAGCTATGCACTTAATTCACAGTATATTGCAAAACGACGCAATCATATTAGAATCAATAAGCCAGAACTCAGAATTATTGCTCACAATTACACAGATAGTCGCAACTACCCTGATCAAACCGATAGCTCTGCATCGATTATGGTCTCCAATCCGCTGCTGGAATTAGGTTCAGCAGAGAAAGAAGCAGAACACATTCTTGATGTAATACAAGGCAGGTGGATCAAGGATAATCTGGCTAAGGAGAAGGTCATCCAACAGATAAGAGAAGCTGATATTCTGCACTTTGCCATGCACGCAAGCTCCTCCACATCCGAATCGTCGTCCACCTTCCTGGCCTTGAGTTCAGCAAGCGATTCGACATACAGCAATTTATTATTCGATTATGAGATAGAGCCTCTTAATCTGAGTACAGATCTGGTAGTTTTAAATGCTTGTTCCTCAGGCAGTGGACTTCTATATCATGGCGAAGGAATATTCAGCTTGTCACGGAGTTTTCTGCTTGGTGGGACAAAAGCCATTGTTCACACTCAATGGACGATTGATGACAATACCAGTTCCACCATTATATCGCAGTTCTACAAGGGACTTTCTTGTGGAATGCGAAAATCAAAGGCACTTCGGCATGCCCAGCTGCGGTATCTTGAGGAATCCTTCCCGGCCTTCAGGCACCCATATTACTGGGCTGCATACCAAACGGTTGGGGATGATAGTCCTGTAGCTCCAAACAGAAGAATGCAAATAACACTGATCTGCCTAGGATTGATTGTTAGTGTGTTGGTCCTTGTAAGATACAGACAGAAACGGAAGGGAAAACGGGCAGTTAATTAGTGAATCCCTAATTCAATTTATCAAGCCGCTTCAATAATTTGGTGGCGTCTTTACCCAAATCTCCATTAATTGAAGTTAAGTCTAGAAGTAAATCCCTTGCCTTCTCTGACTGTCCTGTTTTTATGTAGCATAGTGAAAGATACCATGAAGCTTCGTATCGATATTTATCTGAATCAGATAGGTAATTGTTGAATATAATCACAGCATCAGAAATATTCCCCTCCCCCATTTTTGACAATCCCAAGAAAAGGATCGCCTCGTCTATTTCAGAATGGCTCGATGTTAATTCCGTTAACAATTTATCTGCAGTGCTATACTCACCTTCCCAGTATAAATAAAGGGCTTGGTGTAGCTTTTTGTATTCCTGGCCTCCAGCGCTCCGTTTTACAAATCTTGCATCTTCCAGGGGGTCGTAATATTTAATGTAAAGCCTGGAACCCTGATCAGCGCTCTGAACATTACTTATGATCAATATCCCAACAATTACTGCAGCAGCAGCTGCTGCCAGTGGATATATAATCCTCCGTAATGACCCAGTTCTTCCCGAAATAGACATAAAAGCCTGATGATTGGCCCGGTCTTCATCTGTAACTATAAAATCCTCTGGAAATTGCTCCCGATGCTTATTAACGAGCCGATCCGCCTCTGCAAGCTCAGACTCGTCAATAGTCTCTTCAATTTCAATTTTCTCTTTAATGCGTCTGGCAATTTTCAGCTGATTATGATAATCACGGGCCAGCTTCTCATCTGTTTTCAGTTCCTTCTCAAAAACAAGTCGTTCACTGGCATCCATATCCCCATAGATATAGTCCGCCATCCGCTGTGAATATTTATCCGCGCCGGTCATTTCAATTCAATTTACGAATATAACTATATATCCTCATCACGTTTAATCCTCCTGTAATCAGGATGATTATGTACCATTTCTTTTAAAGTAGAATGACAGTTACACTTTTTCTTTCGGATCGTACTAGTTTTATAATCAAATAAATCAGCCATCTCCTCCCCGCTCATTCCCTTCATATAGGACTTTAATATCAGACGACACTCCCTGGTGAGTTTCTTCCAGCATTCATCAAATATCTTCTCGAAAAGGGGTTGATCCAGCTCATTGTCGTCCTGTTGTACAATGGTATCCTCGTTATGCCTGATCTTATATTTAGCTGCTGGTCCTCTCCTATCCAGCTGTTGCAGCCAAATCTTCTTTGCAATATCAAACAGCAAGGTGGAAATCTTACACGTATTCTTAAAGTCACGTTTGTCCACCATTCTGATGAGGACGATAACACTGTCATTGTAGCAATCGTCAGCATCTTCGTCCGTCCCTCGGTTCAATGTAACATGAGCAATGATGGGGCGACGTATCTTCTTTTCCAGATAAATGAATACATCGTTCTTACGATTGCGTATCCCTGCAACTATTTGCTCTTCTGTAAATTCCAAGATGTGCCCTTTGACTATTGTGGCTGAATTATTTTTCCTTATCGATCAAGTTTAACTCCATACCCATAGCATCAACAATGCGAGCAATGGTGTCGAACTTTGCACTTACTTTCCCTTTTTCGATTCGGTATATTGTAGTATCAGAGGTTTTCGCTTCAGATGCAAGCTTTTCCTGGCTCAATCCTTTGTCCAACCTGGCTTTCTTCATTCTGAGTCCAAAGTCCTTTAGAACCTCTTGATCCAAACTGGAATTCATGCTTCGAAAATGGCACTTTTATCAACTCGTCCACCCTACATGCGTGCAGGGTTGGTCAATTAATTGTGGTTTACCGGTAACAAATCAGGGTCAATCCGGATACATACACATATGCGGATTAAAAGATCCTTTACTGATGAGGAGTTGTTCCTTGGAATGAGAAGACAAGATAGAAGTGAAATTCTCTACCTGTACAAGAAATTCAGGCCGATGGTGCGCTGGATGATAATTACCAAGGGAGGCAACAGTAAGGATGCAAAAGATATCTTTCAGGATACAATTATCATATTATTGAAACTAGTACAACGAGCCGGATTTAAGCAAAGATGTAAAATGAAAACTCTGATATTCGCCATAGCAAGCTACCAATGGAAAAACAAATCAAGGCAACGCTTAAGGGAAGTTCCGTTCCATCCGTTAAAACACGATTGTGTTGAAGAAGAACCATTTCCCTCAGCTGACGAAATTGAGATCTATGAAAACGTAATCTGGTCCTCTTTTAGCGTATTGCCAGAAACCTGTCAAAAAGTATTGCTCCTGCATTGGGAAGGATTCAATCCCAGGGAGATCGCTGAAAAACTGAACTGCAAGGAGACTTACATCCGCAAAAGAAAGAGTACGTGCCTGCAGAGATTTGCTTCCTCATTTAGAAGTCATAAGGATTTCAGCCTGTTAAGTATTTCTTCTCAGGCACTAAGCTTAGAATACAAAGAATCATGAAAGATAACTCACAATACATTGATGACTATATCTCAGGAATCCTAACCAGGGAAGAGATGGAAAAGTTCGAGAGCAAAAAGGAAAAGGATCCCAACCTGGAAAACGAATACCAGATATGGGCAAAAACCAGAGAGTTTATTAAAGCCAGATCGATGATTCATGAAATTGAGAATGATCCTGATTTGCCGCTGGCGGAGGAGATGGTTAAAGAATATTTTATGCAAGAAGACATTGAAATAAAACGAAGATCAAAATTGAGAAGAGGACTTCTGATTTTACTTCCTGCAGCGGCTATTTTTGCCGGAGTTGTTCTATTGATCCTTCATTCACATAATACCGATCCATTGTCAAGAATATATTCCCAATACTATACTCCCCTTCAGAACAAAGAAATTCAAAACTTTGTAGTAGGAGATGTATCAGATCAGTTCCTAATGAAGGGATTGGAGTACTACTTGAATGGGAATTACGTACTTGCAATTGAACAACTAAAGCAGGCAGATGGATCAAGTTATTTTCTTGGTTTATCATATTTGGGGTTAAAGGACTATGAAAATGCCCAAAAATATTTGGACGACGCATTCAGAGCTAATTCATATCATTCTGGGGTAAGCTGGTACCTTGGATTAACCTATTTGAAGCTATCTAAATCATATTTGGCAGTCGATCACTTTAAAAGACTATTTCTCATGGATAATCCCTACCAGATGAGCGCGGCCAGGATTCTTAAAAGGTTGGATAAATACAATGCAGCCGAAGAGAACTAGTCTCCCCGACTGCGTAAGTACTTCATGGTTCAATGAGCCTATTACTACAAATCAACAATCATCCTGGCATTCTGATAGGCATCAAAAAATGTAGGATACTCTGCCTTCAGGCGAACAATGAAACGATCCAGTTTCTTGCTTAGGAGATCGTCGGCCACTCTGAAAAGAATAGCCAGTCTCCGAGTTTCAGCCACACTCCCACTCTTCACGCCTCCTCGAATTTCCAAGGAGTCCTCAAATTCATCGATCAGGGTATGAAGTTCCACCAGATTTTCATCGCTCACCATATACTCGGAAACTTCCTCCTGGTGTTCGATTAAATCTGCTTCAATTGCCCTGGCAATTTGCAGGGTTTCAGAATCCCGGGCATAACGCAAATCGCTCTAGGTATATGCCAGTGAAGCTTCCAGCTCTACATCGGACTCCTCAAAGGCAAAAACTGCACCTGAGGCTACCAGTGAACTGGCCAGGGTTGCCAGTTTCTCCTTTGCTACGATCTTGGCAGAGATTTCACCGGTTGTCTTCCAGAACGCCTTTCACGCTCTGATAAGAATTCAGCTTGTTACTTTGTCTTTTATTCATTGTGATATTGATTTTTCAATTGCTTTTAGTTATTTCAATACGGACAAATCAACATTGGTTGATCGGTTGAGAGAGTTTGGCCATTATTTATCGCAATTGCTTGTTTGGTCACTTTTTCGTGCAGAAGGCTTAAGTGTGTCGACGATTGGCTTAAGTGTATCGTCAAATGGCTTAAGTGTCTCGACGCCTGACATTTGGTCAGGTTTGAATGGCTTTTGTTAATCGCTGATTGACTTAAGTGTTATGTCCATTGCCTTTAGTCCATATCCCAATGCCAAAAGTGCAATGTCGCCTGACATAAGTTCCTGGCCACCTGACATTTGTTCAGTGTCATATGGCTTAAGTCCAGCTTCCATTGATGTAAGTGCTCCGTCGACTGACAAAAGTGTATCGTCGACTGACAAAAGTGTATCGTCGGTGCACTGTTTTGCGAAATCGAATAATTACTGTCTATTTTAAATATGTATAAGAACGCATATGAATTATTCCCGTAAGTCTTGAACCTTCTTCGGTATGTTGCCTATTAATTCCCCTGCATTTTGCGATTCCATTTTTTCAAATTCCACCGATATCCCAGACCTGCAAACAGCCCCTGGAAATAAATTTCTCCCAAGCGCCTGGCTTCGGGCTGAATGCCGTAGATAATGGCCCGCCTCATTACATCCTTCTAGACCCGGATCAAAGAGCGCTGCTCGTTTCGAAGGACCGTTTCATAGCTCTTCTTGGAGGGGTTACATAGCACTGGTTCATGGTGAATATCCGGGCAGAATCCAGGTCCAGTACTGGTTCTTCGATCACTGGATCGGGTAAGTAGATCTGTACCGATGAATCGTTGATCTCGTAAGCATTTGTTCCAGGTCAATGTAACAACTGATCCTGGCAGGGATGATCATCAGCAGGTAGACCTTGTCAGCTTTTACTATGTGGGTCACATCGTATATGCTCTCAAAAAAGTAGGTCACCAGCTCCAGATGCCTGACATGTTTCACTTCTTCCATTCGGCTGTACACTGGTTCTTGGTCCACATCAGGTTGGCGAAATACGCCTCGTAGAACCAGTGCTGCAACTACCGAGGCAACAGCAATTACAATGGTTGAAATGACCTTTGTATTTTTTAGGAGTTGCAAGATCATAGTTGAAAGAATTCAGGCCTCTTGGCTTCAATATCGGTGATGGCCTCCACATGGACAGCTGCAATATGCTCCCGCCAATTTGGGTCAAGCAAATACTCACACTGCTCTCTGTTTGTATAAAAACCATTTTCTGTAAATAGCACCGGCATGTTGGCATTTCGCAGAATCTGGAAATCACCCCGGCGCACCCCTCTATCCCTCCAGCCAGTCACCTGAACCAGGTTTTCTTGAAAGGCTTCGGCAATCATACTGCTTGCCTCAGATTTCTCATGATAAAAAGAAGCAATGCCACGGGGAATGGTGAAACGCAGTCCATCCCCGAAGGCATTGCTATGAACCGAGACAAGCACACAGGGTTTCGTCTTACTATAGGAATTTGCACGTCTTACTCGGTACTAAGTGAAACATCTTGCTCTGCAGGAACCAGCCTTCCTTCCCATCCTCTGTTCTTAACTTGACATATTCTTCATCCTCCTCAAGCACGGTTACTTTCTCGTGGTTGCGGCAGGAGGTGACAACGGTGGTTCGTTCGGTGCGATGATCCCAGATGTTGATTTCAAAGATGTCGGTGCCATCTACTATGCTGGTGATATACGCAACTCGGCTTTTTGAAGCAGCCAGACTGGTGCTTGCTGATTCCGACAGGGAGGAAGAAGTTTTTGTATTGTTACCAATCAACTCGTTAGTGCTAACGGTAGTACTAGCTGGAGTCTCAGCAGGAGTAGTGGCTTTAACCGAAGTGGGAGGACCACAAACGCTGCAAGCGCCATATTTCCTGATGGCATCCTCCAACGAGATTGGGATTTGGCTACGGCTCAGGTAGCGGCAGCCGGACCTGTGGTACTTTGATCCGGTTTTAGTCACATAAACGGTTTGGGCTTCGATCAAAGTTACTACGAAAAGCAACAGGAAGATCAGTCTTAGTGTTCTCATGTTTTTTCTGTTTCATTATCGCTGTTTGCTTCATGATTGAAATTATTCTATGTATTTATCCGGAATGGGGGTGATTTGTTACCGCTTTTTGAGCACTATTTTTACTTTTTTGGCAGTTTGTAATTGATCCATTTCCAAATTTCACTTGTTCTAAAAATAGGTTTAGAATCCAATGGTAATGTGTCAGCCATGAGTTATTTTTAAAGTGGCTATTAGGAATTCAATCACTCTAAAACTATGACAAAGAATGTGCGAAGAAATTATTACCTCGATTACCATCAGGAATTTGTTCCAAATGGTAAAAATTTATGTACTACAACACTGCGGCTCCATGGAAGATGTGGAGGACACTTTACAGGATGGATTGTATAAATTCATGAAATTCTATGAGAAGAATGGATTTGATCAGGTAGACAAACTTGAAAACTACATTTTTTCTATATGCAAGAACAGCTGGTTGAAAGAACTGGAGAAGAGACAAAAGATTAAACAATCAGGTAAGTTTATTGTTGAGGAATTAGAGGATGATAGGTTCGCACTAAAAGAGAAATATCGAAAAGAGGCTCTCCTTGATATTATTGAAAACAATATCGAATTGTTAAGTAATAAATGTCAAGAGGTATTAAACTATCGAAGGAATGGCCTAACTTGTAATGAAATAGCAGAGTTACTCAATCTGAAAAACGGTCAGATTGCAAAAGATAAGCACTACAGATGTAAAGAACGACTTCGAGAATTAATCAAAAAAGACAAAGCCTACAGGGACATTATTAATGATGAATGAAAAAGACAAAAAGCTGATTTCTGGTTTCCTTTCGGATAAATTATCCAGAGAGGAAAAAGCCGAATTCCTCAAAAAGGCTAGCACAGATAAGGCTTTCATAAAGGAAATAGTGAGAGAAATCGAGTTGGATGATGCCATTAATGAGAAACTCGGTATAAATCAAGAGGAAAAAGACTAATCAATACGGATATTAGTAAATCGAACTTCCAATCTGGAACAAGGGAAGATACATGGCAATAAGAATTACCGCCACGATTCCTCCAACCAGTAAAATAAGTAAAGGCTCCATCAAACTAGCCAGAATCGATAGCTTATGATCGATCTCCTGGTTGTATTGATCGTTCAATTGGTTGAAGGAGTAGTCCAGTTTATTCACCTCCTCTCCTGCTTTGATCAGGGAAGTGAATTTACGGTCAAAGAAACCTGTCTCCTCTACAGAAGCATGCAGTGATTTGCCAGTGGAGATATCCTCTCCAATGTTGGTGATGGATTCCTTTAGTGGAATGAATGTTATCATTTCTGAAACCATTTCCAGAGATTGCACAAGGGGTGATTTTGCAGCGGTCAATAAGGACATGATATGGCAGAACCGGGCTGATTCAATATCTTTGATAAGCTTGCCAAAGAGTGGTATGCGAAGCAGGCCCAATTGCCAGATTTTAAGAAAACGAGGTTGTTTTCGTAACACTCTTAAAGAAATACCCACTCCGAAAAGCAGCAGGGCCAGGATCCAGCCATACTGCTTCATCCAGTCGGACATATCGATTATTTTCTGGGTAAGGGCAGGCAGGTTGCCCTGGAAACGGTTGAATACCTCTTCAAACATTGGTACAATTACATTTAGCATAAATCCGACGGCAACAACTGCGGTAAACAATACCAGGACAGGGTAGGTTAAGGCACTGGAAACCTGTCTTTTTTGTTTTATTTTCCGTTCATAATAGCGCTTGATCTCATTTAGCACTCCTTCAATCTTTCCGCTCTCTTCTCCGATCTTTAGGGAGTGATACTCGTAACTCCCGGCCAGCTTCATCTTGTACATGGCGTCAGCCAAGGATGCACCAGAAATGATTTCCTGTTTGACTCCATCTAACTGCTGCTTTTCCCATGTACCGGTGGACTGACTCACCAGGATTTCAAATGAAGTATTAATGTCCAATCCTGACGATAGCAGCAAATGCAAATCAGCAAAGAGTCTGGCCTTTTGCTTATCCTTAAGGCGTTTTGACTGGAGTAAGCCCACATCACCCTGCATGAGTTTGAAAATATTGTTGGTTAACTGAGGCTTTGGCTTATTCTCGTGTCGCTTTTCTTCGCTGATCCTATCAGAGGAAATTGAAATGCTCATGGCTGTTTTAATGAATATAGAAACCGGTTGGTATAGGTTTTCTTGAATGATAGATTGTACACTTGCTGGTCAGCTCTACATTTGATCTGGAATCGGTCGATATGCTCGGAATGCTGATTCAGGTAACCGGAAGTCCAGGCTTCGACAGGAAACTCCTGGTTTTCTGAATATTGATTGTTCAAGGTGAATTTACAGTCATCGCTGTTTCCCTCCTGAACGAGCAGCATGGTACTGTCTGAGAATTCCAGGTAATATATATTGTCCGGGAATTCAAAAACAAGCACCTCCCCTTCCCTGGTAATGGTATTACATCCCTGTGTTAATTGGTACAGTTCACGCTCAAGAAGCCTTATACCGTGCATTAGCTCTGCATGGGCTGATTCCTGTTTAAGGATCATGGTGAATTTCCAATAGGCCCCATAGGACAGGGCCACTATCAGGGAGGTGATCAGCATAGCTATCATAAGCTCCCAAAGGGTAAACGCTGGAACGTTGGATTTATAACATGATTTCATGAGATAATAGAATTTTTCGAACATATATGATTATTCCAAAACCATTCATTACAGTCAGTTCCACCCGATAGGTCCCTTTCTGAATCGGAACCACCTTTTTAAGAACCCGGTATCCATCCACTTCATATTCGCTCATTTCGTCCAGTAGTATATCATCCCGGATAAGTATTTCGTTGCTAACCAAGTGTGCTTTGTAATGGGCAGCAGGATTCAGGGAACTATTGATCCGGTCGATGGTCACAAAAGAGAGTGTCAGGATACTCAACAGAATGGTCATGGAAACCACCGTTTCCAGCATTGAAGTTGCCGGCACATGGCTGTCCCGGACCTTACAGCTGCTGATCCACGATATCAATAAGCTGATCATGATAACCGTTTATTAAATCAATGGAAACAAAATGCCGGGGAAGCTTCAGAAAATCAATCTCATTGTCCAACAAGTGATTTTCATAATAAGCCCTTTCGGTTTTCAGATAAAATGACTCACAATAGAGGCTTCCATGGATGGTACCCAGGAGGTTGATGTGCCCCTGATGGTAGACTTGTCCCCGGATAAGTACTCCCTCTTTTAGTGTAAGTTGTGGTTTCTTTGCAGCCAGATGAGGTTGATACACCAGTATGGTGCCTTCAATGAGGGAGTTCTCCCCTACTGACATATTAAGATTATTGACCTGCATGCTGCTCAGGCAGGCAACCGATGGATATCCCAAATGGCATTCCTTTCCTATAATCAAAGAATCCTGTGCAAAGAGTTGCACCTCCCCCTGGAATCCATCTTCGACAATAATCGATGCTGCCGATACCAGGGTCCCATGCAGACTGGCATCCTTCCGTATCAAGATGGTCCCGGAAGAACAAAATCCCACACTGCCTAGGGCATGAAAGCCCGAAATCTGGAAATCCTTATCAGATCCATACCATAGGGTATTTTCCTTTGCCGAACGCCTCAGGAATGCCGTATAAAGGTCTGTTATGGGAGTTGCTTTCTGACACAGTGAATCAAGGTCCATCATGCAACTGAGTTTTTCCTGCACCGGTATCGCCAGTAAGGGCAAAGAATCATTGCTGGTGACGAGCCTTCCTTCCACAAGCTGCTCTGCCTGAAGAGGCTTTCCTTCAATGGATGCCCGTTGCAATCCTTTTGCAGGCAGGTAAGCATTTCCATGAATAATGGTATTCCCGCTGGCATAAAGAGTCTGCTTGCGGTCAGGCACATAGAGCGCGATAGAATCGCCGCGATAGGGATCTTTGCCTGCCAGGATCGTTTTGCTCAGCGTTAGATTCCGGTAACTGGTTTCAGCGCTAACCAAATCAAGTAGTCCGTATGCTTCCCGGATGATCCGGACCTTTCTGCTGGTATCCTCAAACAGAACAAGAGAGCTTGTTTTGGCATGTTGGTGGGTTTCCGGATCTGACAAATAGAGGGTAAGCGCAGAGTTCAAATCATCGAGGCAGGTGAAATATGCCAGTTCCTGTTGCACTTGTCTCATCCTGGCTCCCCGATGCATCACGAATAAGGAGCTTATGGCTGTCAGCACGAAAACAACAAAGATCACGTAGTAGAGAGCGCCTCCCCGTGGAGCGCATACCTCTATACTAACTACCCTAAGATCCGATATTCTATTCATCATATGCATGCAATGGAACCCGTTTTTTCTCAATTCCCTTCTTATACTTTATCTGAAATACGGTATCATTCAGGACCGTTGTCATGTCCCCATGTAACCGGTTGTCTCTGTATTCTGCAGAATGGATAATTCTGCCGTCCGGACTGTACCGAATGGTATTACCTTCAAGCATTCCTCCCTCATATTCTCTGGTTTCCCGTACGGAGCCAGCCTTGTACCAGTATATCCATCGTCCGGAACGCACTCCTTTATCATGGGTTCCTTTGAGCAACATTTTCCCTGAAGGTCCATATTCCAGGTACTCTCCGTGAAGCAGATGGCCCGAATAGCCCCCCTGGTTCGCGTTGATCTGTCCTTGCCCAAACCAGTAATAGAATACTCCCGGCTCCACCTCTTCCGTTGTTAGATCGGACAGTATGTCCGCTACAATGGATGTATCGCCACGAAAATCGGATACCTTCCGGGTATTAAACTGATCCTGAGCCCCGCAGTTGGTGATAATCAGCCACATCAGCGCAATGAACAATCCTCCCTGATGAACTTTATTGCTTCTCATACGTAAAACTTTTTTCACAGTAACGAAGTGTGAGAGAGTCGCTTTCCACTGCAAGAATGATATACTCCCCGACTGAGCTCTTCTCTCTGACAAGTACTTGCTTTCCCGCCACTTCCAAAAGCCCCAGTTTGTAACGGTGGCCTTCTATCTCTCCACGATACACCAGGTCGGGTGGCCTGGTAACTGGAGACAGACCTGACATCTCCACCTGTTTGATATTGTTGGCTTTTGCCGGTTTCCCGGAGGATGGACTTGAGGTGGGTCGCAAAGATGAACGCAAAAAGGGATCTCGGTATCCAAACCGCAGCTCATATTTACTTGTGTCGACGTCTTGGTCCTCCGATATCTGAATCGTATAGGGATTTATATCCTTGTCCGAGGGTTGATAGTCGATCACTTTCCAGATGACCACAGCCCAGATGAGCCCTACCAAGGGAATCAGAATGTAGAGTGTCTTCTTATTCTTCATTGATAATACTATCAGTTATGGTTAACAGGTGGTAGCCATATTTCGTTTCGCTGGAATTATTCCATCCGGAGATGCGCCATTGGTATTCTCCGGGAATCATCTCGAAAAGGAATTTGTTGCCAATAGCATTGGTGTCCACCAGCAGGTATAGCGGATTGTCAAAACTTCCTGCTACAATTTGCAGATTGTAGCCTAGTGCTCCATCAAGCAATTCCCACCAGAATAGCTGGCTTGTATCGGAGGATATGGTTCCATCAAGCGGCATATTCACCAGGATCACCTCTTTCGATAAATCCTCCTCGAAGATGATATTGCAAGCGGATGCAAGCAATACTACAGCGATTATTTTAAGAACCTTTTTTATCATTGAATAATTCTTTAGTTGATTTTATGGACAGATTGATAATAGAGATCAACATACAGGCGTTCACCTGATTTCCGTTGCACCTTTCGCTCGAAGGACACAGAAACCAGTTGACAGGTTTTGATCTCATGTTCCGAATAGTGTATAAACTTCATGAGGTTGTTGTACCTGCCGGAAAAACGAAGCCTGAAGGTTTGTACCTGATAATTGCTGCTTAGATAAGCATGTGTTTCCGGAAAGGCCTCCAGCCGGATCCGATATGGACCTGCTTTCTTGCTTACCTCCTCCATTAATTGTTGGTCCAGCAAGTCCGGATCGGAAACATCTCGTTCACGAATGGTAGAGAGCTCCTTTTGCAGACTGTTCAGCATGCGTGCAGGATCGGAATAACGCTGGTGATTGCCTTTCAATACCCTGTACTCCTTGAATGTCTCATAGGTTTGGGAAACAGAAAGCTTCCATGACCCAAAGATCAATATGGGAATACTCAGCAACACCAGGTAATATCTGTTCTTAAATCTCATCTGATTTACGTATAACTATCTCAAAAGCAGCCTTATGGTTTGCACCAGATACTGAATAGTTTTTTAATTCGATGTCCGCTACCCAGTATAGATCCTTGAGTGCAGAAATGAACTCGTTCAGTGTAACCGGATCCCTGGTTTCACCGGTCAGGTGGATCTGAGATCTGTTTGTCTCCAGGGCTTTTCCGGCTTCCTGTTTGCTTTGGATGGGATCTACGGTCAATTGATTGAACCACACCCCCGAAGGTCGGTTCCGGGCCAATTCTTCCAGGTAATAGGAATAACTCTGTTCCGAAATTCGGATCCGGTTGAGCGACAGATTCCGGTATTCCTCAATCTGCGCTTCCAATCGTTCAATTTCCAGGATGGTCTGTGCCTGGCTTTCGCCACTGGTCTTCAATCGGTCCAGATTCTGCTTTACGGAACTAAACAGTAAGAAATTGATCAGCAGGAGCAGGAACAATCCGGATAGAACGGCAACCGAAATCCTGCGAAATCTTCTGAAATACTTGCTCTGCTCTTGATGTTCGGTGAACAAGCCGTCATCGGCTGATCCCTCCTTCATGTATTGAACCAGTCCGGCAAGCATGGAGATCCCTTTTTGTGAAAAGTTCATCCCTTCGATGCTGAACTCTGTCTCCGGATCCTCTTCCTCTGAGGCTGTATCCCCCTCCATGATCCACACCAGGCCACCATCCCTGAACTGAAAGCGGAAATGGCCCGATGAGAAAGTCGTATCACCCAGTAGCCCTGCTATTGTTGGTATCACAGCAGGATCGAAGGCCTGGTGGAGTAGAAAAAACTTCCGTTCAACAATAAAGTCCAGTACCGTGTCAACCGTGGATTTACGACATGCCGACTGGATGGTCCATCCACTTTCAAATTCCACCTTCTGGAAATAGAAGTCCTCTTCCTCCATCTCCTCAAACAGGTTCTTCGGTTCCCCCGAAGAAAAACGGGACAACACCTGGTCCCCGGTAAAGACCACCACCACACTGGAGTAGCTAGGCATCTTCGCCAGCATATCCTGAAGAGGCAGTTCCATCAACTCCTGATCCACATCAATCTGATCCTTCCATATCCGGAAATCCACACAGGAAGTAAGCAGTTCCTTCGTATCGCTCAGATCAATCCTGAGTACATGTATTTTCCCCGCCTGTATCTTGCTCAATCCATTCATACTATCCAATTATAGTGGGTTTGATGAAAATGCTCAGTTTGGACTTCTGGTCCTGCCGGGTGCGGCTGCTGAACAGCCATTTGATCACAGGTATCCTGGAAAGGAAGGGTGTGCCCGAAGAACTGTCCTGGTACCTCTTCTCTTCCAGTCCCCCGAGTATAATGGTCTCCTGATTCTTCACCCTGATCAGCGATTCAAACTTCCGGTTCACCGATCCGGGGGGTGCGTTTTTTGAGATCCGTTCGGTAAAATCGGATTGCTCCACGATGATATCCAGGGTGATCTGGTCGTCGCCCGATACAATGGGCCGGATGCTCACCGCCAGTTCTGCCTTTACCGATTTATACACCTGGGAAGTTGAAAGAGAAGGATTTTGCGTGCCAATGTAGTTGCTGGTTTCTTCCAGGTAATATTCCGTGTTTCCGATATTCATTGTGGCTTCGTGGCCATTAAGTGTTGAAAGCTTTGGGGTGGAGCTTACATCCAGGATCCCCTGTTGTTCCATGGCTTTTAGCATCACATAGAAATTGGGATTCACCCCTCCGAGATTCAGGACGCCGAATCCGCTGAATCCGTTTATGGCCTTGTTGATTTCCTCGGCTCCTATGGTCATATCAATGGATGGGAATACCGTACCCTGAGTTTGTACCGGTGCATCGCCAATCCCCGCTTCTATGCCGGTGGATATGGTGTAGTTTTTACTTACGTTGACAATAATGACCTCAATCAGGATCACCGGTACGGTCTTATCAATGCTGATGAGCAGATCCGTAAGATTGCGGATCCTGGATTCCTCGCCGCATATTAACAGACTATTCAAATCAGGAAAATCGGTGATTGAGAGTTCCAGTTTCACATCCTCTGGAAGCAACTCGGTAACCTTGTCAAGCGTCCTGTTTTGAAACTGAAAGGCCTGTACGTGTTTAAGACTTGAAGCTTCCTTGCTTCCGACCACGTAAATGCCTCCCTCTTCTTGAAATAGATAGGCCGATCCCTTAAGAGCATCTTCAAGAAAGGATCCGAAATTGGCCACTTCCGACTGCAAGGAGACGGTCCCTTCCATCTGGGTGGAGATGTAATAATTTACCTTCATCTCATCCCCCACCTCACTTATGATATTCTCCAGTGGTGCATTCACACTATGGATCAGCACCTCTCCGCTATTGAGCCTCTTAACATTCAGGTAATACTCCTCCTGTTTGGCTTTTTGGGAGCGGTTCCGTGGATTTTGCCCGTTGCTTGCTTCAGCCATCTGCTCCTTCTGAGGATTTGGTTCAAGGACATAATAACCCACTCCGGTAACCCGCACTGTCAGGTTGTTGCTAAAGGCAAATTGTTCCATGGCGCCCTTAAAGGGCATGTCTTCCACATATCCGTTGACTTTTAAGTCGGAGATGGAGGGAGCAAGAATGACGTTGTACTCTGTAACCCTGGTTATTTCGCGAGCAACCTGGTTCAGATCCGCCTGGTAATAATCAAGCGTAATCATATGTGTTAGTGAGTCGTAATGGACTCCTTTGAAATCAGTCTCTATGGTCTCCACCACAACACGTTTCCTGATGTTGATGATGTTCCCGATGACCTCCACATCAATGGGATAATTACGTTCCAGGAAGATCAGCATGTCCCTGACCTTCACATCACTGAAATTATTTACTACGTTTTCATTGATTTCGGGATCTACGTTCAGGTTCAATCCGGACGATCGTGCTATGGCCCTTAAGAATTCCTGGATGGAAACATTGGATACAGAAATATCCACCTTGCTTTCAAGTGCGGGGATGTCTTTTGCCAGGGAATCGGCCCGCACCATAAACCACGTCTCCTGGGCTGATACTGATGTATTCCAGGCGATGCAAATGGCCAGGAATAAAATATATGGGATGAATGTTCTATACATGGATCATTTGTTATTGATTAAGCAAAATCGGGAGTATCTCTGCTATGGAAGTCTCCCCTGTTTTAAATAGCTCGATGGCCTGACTGGCCAGCGATTGATCGTACAGCTCTTCTGGGAGCTCCTCCATTTCAGATTCTTTCTCCTTGATTTTTCTTCGGAGCTCCCCTGTCATCTCAATGACCTCAAAAATGGCCTTCCGGCCCCTAAATCCAGAATAATTGCATGAAGTACACCCCTTTGGGTGAAAGGAAGGTCCCACCCAGTCCGGAAGAAACCTGGAGATCATCTCCCCTTCCCGCTCCGACTCCTTCTTACAATCCGGACACAACAAACGAACAAGTCGCTGTGCCACGGCCACATTCAGGGTGGCTGAGATTAAAAACTCAGGCACTCCCATATCGATCAAGCGGGAAATAATTCCCCAGGCCGAATTTGTATGAATGGTTGATAGTACCAAATGGCCCGTTAGAGCTGATCGTATGGCAATCTGAGCTGTTTCGGCATCCCTGATCTCCCCCACCATAATTATGTCAGGGTCCTGGCGCAGGAAGGTGCGTAAAGCTACAGGAAAGGTGAGCCCGATTCCCTCTTTTAACTGCACCTGGTTGATCCCATCCAGAGTGTATTCAATTGGGTCCTCAATGGTCAGGATGTTTTTGTCCCGGGTATTCAGCCGCTTCAGAGTGGCATACAAGGTAGTGGTCTTACCTGAACCCGTGGGTCCGCTGATAAGAACTAGTCCGTGTGACCTGAGAAATCCATTCTTATAATGTAATAACTGTCCTTCTGTGAAACCAACCCGATTCAGGTCTATGCGACCTGTATCCTTATTCAGGAGGCGAAATACCACCTTCTCCCCATGAATCGTTGGAACGATACTCACCCGGATATCCAGTCTTTTCCCTTTCCGGTTAAAGAATATCCTTCCATCCTGCGGCAGCCTCTTTTCAGCAATATCCAGGCTGGCCTTAATCTTTATGGCATTGACCACGGCCGGATAATCGGAAGAGGATATGGTGTATTTGTCCACCAGATTGCCGTCAATGCGATAACGGACCCTGGATAGCTTCTCCTGGACTTCAAAATGGATGTCTGAGCTACCAGCGTGCATGGCCTCCTCAATGAGGGTCAGGATGAAATTCTCTTTATTGGCAATCAGTTTAGGAATGCTGGAAACGGTTGCTTCTGGATGGTTCCTGGGATAGTACCTTGCCAACACCTCATCCAAATCTACCCCGTCAATTAGCTTAATTTCCACTTGTTTCCCCAGAGCTACCTCCAGTTCCTTCTGGATCCCATTGATCTGCCTCCCCCGATCCATCAGAAGCTCCACTTTATCTCCATTCAGTTCCATTGGAACGATCCGGTAATGCCAGGCCTGCTTGCTGGTGATGGCCTGCTTTACTGTAGTATCGATGGATATATCCTTTGCTTTCATAATTCCATGGCATATATCCACCCGTACTCTGTCAGTAGGTCGATGGGCAGCAATTGATCAATGGATATGAAAACCCCCAGGCATATGGCAAAAGCTCCTGCCAGGGGGATCGTTCTATCTTTAGGAACGCCAAATAAAATCCGTTTGGCACCAAACAGAACAAGAGTCAGGAGAATAGAGGTATTCAGGAACACCAGGAAGGAGCCGAAGGAGAACATCGGACTGATGGCTAGTAGGAATAGAAAATCACCAGCGCCTATGAGAGTGGATACACGATCCCAGGACCTCCGGAGCCTTACCAAAAGTGTCCCTGATACCAATATTACTGAACCAAACAATGAATTTGCAAGGATTTTGCCAGGCAATTCGTCCCACTGGAACACAAGACCTGCGTAGATAGTCCCGAGTCCAAACAGAAGAAATAATGCCACCAGGGAGATCCTACGCTCCCTGAAATCCTGAACCGCAATCCATCCGAGTACCGGACCGATCAATATTAATACGAGCCAACTCATTTTAATCCGGTATTTTTTCAACCAGGTGGTTCTCCTGGTCAATTTCCCATACATTGAACTGACCATCTCCATCAAAGTCGACCACTGCAGTAGCCGTAGCAATGAAACCCTCAAATCCGGCTGCAGCAACTTCGATACGGTAATTGGCTGCGCCTCCGTCAGTCACCAGCACTTCCTGCTCAAAACCAAGCGCAACAAAATCGTCCGTGTACTTGGAATGCAGATAGAAATGAGACTTCTGCAGTGTTTGGAGATGCCTGAGCTGAAGCTGGGCTTCAGTGGCCTTGGTCCTTGAAATTAGGGGCATCAGTCGTGGCAGTGCCAACAACACAAGAATCCCGATGATCACCAGAACTATCAATAGTTCCGGCAGCGTAAATGCTTTCACTTTCATAACAGGTGATTTAACTATTCCTACTATATGTATCCGGAAACTGTGAAAAGGTAGCCTATCATTTCGCAGAAAAATTCAAGAAATATTTTTGGCTAGAAATATTGAATTCCATAATCGCCTCTAATTATGCGATTTAGGAAAAATCACTTAAAATAGTTGGTTTTCGATAGGCTACCTTTTTCATCAATCGGGATATATAGAAGTAGAGGTTCCTATGGCCCCTCCTTTCAATTTCTAAATAAAGCGATCGATGAAAAGAAACATCTTAATTCTTGCCCTGATAGTAAGTTCTTGTGTAATTTCAGCACAAGACAGTCAGTTCAATGTTGAAATTCCCCGTACTCCAACTGCTGCATCCCTTGGGAAATACGGGGACATTCCGGTTAGTTACCATACCGGAGTTCCAAACATCTCAATTCCAATATATACCGTACAGGAAGGAAATCTGACCTTACCAATTTCCTTTTCATACCACAGTTCTGGGATTAAGATAAACGAAACAGCAAGCTGGGTCGGGCTTGGGTGGACACTAAATGCAGGTGGAATGATTTCCAGAACTGTAATTGGCGGACGTGATGAAGGAATAACAAGTGGGATAATAAGTGGTAATGCGTCAGATGAAGCAGGTTGGGGATGGTACAAAGATAATGGTCTTTTTAGCAAGATTCTAACTCCGGATCTAGGAGACCCGAATAATCAACCTGCCGGATCATCTCGACCTGATACAGCCACAAGATCTTATCATAGAGATGCTGCTAAGGGTCTCGTGGACTCTGAACCTGACATCTATACATACAACTTCGGTGGATATATTGGGAAATTTCTGTTTGACGACGATAGAAATGCTTATACGATTCCTCGGGAGGATCTTCTCATTGAGCCTGATAATAACGAATCTCAAGGCGAATACTTCAATTCTTGGAAGATCACTACTCCTGATGGTACCAAGTACTATTTTGGGGGGCTAGCAACCGAGTTAAACTACTCATTTAATAACCTGGTTGGTGAAATTAATCAGCAATATAACACCGCTACTACCTGGTACTTATACAAGATAGAATCAGTGAATGGAAATAAATGGATCAGTCTTGAGTATGAAGATGAGGAATATAGTGTTGGTGATAGGTTGTCACATAGCATAATATGTGGTAACGGTGTAAGCTGTTCACCTCTCACAAGTCATACAGTTGCCAATCAATATATTATGCTCAATAAGGTCAAGGGTAAAAGGTTAAGTAAGATAACCACAAGCTCGGGTAATATTGAGATCGAGTTTATTGAATCGTCTAGTTTAAGGACTGACCTATCGAAATTCTCTTCCTCATCAGGCTATGAAGTGAATGATGATGCCAGGTATCTTTCAGAGATTATAATAGAAGATGACAATGATAACCCTATCCGGAAATTTGTTCTGGACATGGATTACTTTACAAGTAGTAGTTCAAGTGGTTATCCTAGCTATCCAACACTTACTCATGATCTAAATCGACTTAAACTGGAGTCCATACAAGAATTCAATGGCGACGATACAGAATCCAAACCTCCATACGAATTCACATACAACTCAACTCAGATGGCTAGGCGATTTTCGCTGGCATGTGATTACTGGGGTTATTACAACGGTGCTACTACCAATCAGGGGCTGATTCCAAATGGCATTCAAAACCCCTGTAATGGGACAACATTGAATGGAGGAGCAAATAGAAGTGTTTCAGAAACTCATATGAAAGCCTGGATACTGGAAAAGATAAAATATCCAACCGGTGGAGAAACAAATTTCAGCTACGAAAAACATCAGTACAACAATGGGGATCCAACACTAGCAGATATTGGTGGGCTACGGATCGCTAAAATCACAAAAGTGTACGGAAATAATCAACCAGACGTTGAAATAGAATATGAGTATTCTGATGCTAGATTATACACACCAGATCCATACAAGAATAGCAATTCCTTTTTCTGGCAGGATCCAAATTTAATGAGTACTGTGATTAGTGGTCATGGTCCTTCTGTATTTGGAGAGTATTTGAATGCTGCACCAAGATCCCCCCTCTATAGCACACAGGGGTTCCATATTGGATATATGACTGTAAAGGAGATTTTCTCAGATGATTCATATAACCACTATATCTACACTGGTGAAGCGTTCTCGTCATCAAGTACATTCCCAGAAATACCTCCTCAAAACCCTATTGGAAGGGGACAACTCACCACCACCTATCTTAAAGAATCTGATGATAGTTATGACAGCTACGAATCGAACAATTATACAACTAGTACAAATGACATCTCCATCGCTGCAAAAAAAGTCGCAGCCTTAATATGCAGTCATCCTAACCACACCTCAGACTTCCTCGATAGAACATACTGTGCTGTAACAGATTATTCAATTAAAACGAGGAGACACAATTTGTTAACTAAGACTAGTTACCGGGATGGTGTAATAACTACAACAAACTTTACATATGCCACTTCAGATGATCATGGGAACCCCATTGCCACAGAAGCAACTCAAAGCAATGGTAAGACAACAAGAAACGAGTTTCTCTATCCCGGTGATGCTGGTTCCGGGGCTCCAGTTCAGATGTATGATGCAAGTAATTCCAACTATAAACATATGCCAGGGGTGGTGATACAGCAGACAACAAAAGTAAATACCTCCCCTGTTTCCAAGGTTTTGAACAATTATGCCTATGATTCTGGTGAAGATGAGATTCATCCGATATCCACAGCCACCTTTCCAACGGGTAGTTCAGAATATGTAAGTGTAAGTTATGGTTTTGACGACTACGAAAACATTGAGACTATAACTAAGTCCGATGGGGTAGTTGACAGCTACTATTGGGGATATAACCATTCTCTTCCAGTAGCAAAGATCATTAATGCAGAAATTGATAATACCCATGAAATCGTTTCACAGACCAGGACAGACGATTACAATAATTCAGGAAATATAAGTAGCTGGACAGATCTAGGATCTGTACTGACTCCTGACCATGATCAAAACATTGACGTGAAAATTACTGTAGAACAAGTTGGTGGTACGGGGGCAAGTTGTGGAGTACGGTTATTGGATTCGGATGATAATGAAGTGTTCAGTGGCACCTATGGCCCCGGAGAAACTACTCTACAGAGATCTGTTCAAGCTGGTGAAAGTTACCAATATCAGTTCACAATATCAATGGGAAGTGCATACCGTGTATTTCTCTACATCGAAACTGATTATGAGTATACCAATATTGAAAACAACATCATATATGAGAGCTTTGAGGAAGATGAGAATGCCAGTACAAGCTATGCGAAGACTGGAGAAAAGTCAAATTATGGAGCATACACATTAGATCTATATGCTGATCCTGGCACCTATATTCTTTCCTATTGGCAGAAGAGTAGTTCATCTGCTTCCTGGGTTTATCATGAGAGCGAGTTAGTAAATCCCCCTGATACCTATATAATTGCTAGCACTGGTCAATACACCGATGAGATTCGATTCTATCCTAAGGGGTCTCAAATGGAAACTTATACGCACGATCCGGGAGTAGGAGTTACCAGTATTACGGATGTAAACAATCAAACTACTTACTACGAATATGATGAATTTGGGCGCATTATTGAGGTCACAGATCCAAACGGAAATCTTGTGCAGGAAGTGGAATACAATTATGTTAACCAATAAAACTAATCATACTATGAAACTCACCAATCTAATTTTTATATCCGTATTCCTGGCTACATCGCTTCAATTATTTGCTCAGGATCTTGATAAAAATGAGGTCTATTACCATCTGGAACTCATTCCAGTCTCTACACAGGAGGACACGTCCAATAGTTACCAGGTTATGGTGGTTATTGATACTTCTGACTTAGACCTCTATAAAACAATTACTGTAGAGAGTTCAGTAAAATCAAAGGATCTCAAAGTGAGTAAAGAAGACCGGAAAGACAACCCCCGCATCAAATTGAAGAAAAGGAATTACCATCTGGATATGCAGGAATGGTCAGAAAATGAAGAATTGATAATAAAAGCAAAAATGCTGGATGGTACAAAAGTGAAGTTGAAAAAGCATCCTCGTGGATCAGAATTTTCCCATTGGGTGATCACAGAGCGGAAGAAAAGAAGAGATGTGAAAAGATTTGAAGGGCCCGGTATTGTAGAAGACGAGAAAGAGAAAGAAAAAGAGTAATAGCCAGAATAATTACCAAAAAAACAAAAAATGAAAAAGATAATTCTCATAAGCTTATTGATTCTGGCCTTTGCTATTCAGTCCTGGAGTCAGACCACTCTTACCATCTATCCCGACAAGGATGCAACTTTAATTCATTGTACCGGATCAAGTTATCTACATCTTCAAAATACGAATTTTGGCGATTATGATTATATAAATACACTTATGTGGACCTGGAGCGGTGCTCCGGTTATATATAAATCTCTAATCGGTATTGATCTGTCTCAACTTCCGGATAATGTAACCATTACCGATGCCAAATTATATCTGTATGCAGTTGGAACACATGTAAGCAATCTCACCTCGGGAAGTGGCTACAAGTCCAATTCAAGCTACCTTCGAAGGATAACCACCTCGTGGAGCGAGAGTACAGTGACCTGGAACACGGCACCAACAACGGTTACTAATAACCAAGCCACTCTGGCAACTTCGAGCACAGTGGATCAGGATTATGTGGTGGATGTGACTAATTTGATCAAGGATATCCAGGCAAATCCCACCACCAGCGATGGACTAATGCTTAGTCTGGTCACAGAGCAGTATTATACAAAAATGGTGTTTGCCTCAAGCGATTATGCGACTTCGTCCATGCATCCCAAATTGGAGATCACCTATACGATAGATGAAACTGGCGTTGATTTTCCTGAAATTGAAAGTTTCGAACTGGTCAGTAACAAATGGGATGATACGGAAGGAGATGATATTGACTGGACCCTGAGAACCGGGTCTACACCTTCCGGCGGTACAGGTCCATCGAGTGCTAATCACGGGGATTACTATGCCTATGTGGAATCCTCCTATCCTAATTATCCCAGTAAAACTGCCTACCTCTTAAGTCCATCGTATAATCTGAGCGGTAAAGACAATGCAACCCTCAGCTTCGATTATCATATGTATGGTACAAACATGGGCCAGCTTGAATTACATGTCAGTACCAACGACGGTGTAAGCTGGAGTTCGTCATCCATTTGGAGTAAATCCGGGAATCAGGGGAATTCCTGGAATAGAGCAGAAGTTGACCTAACTTCATATTTGGATGAAACCGTATTACTTCGCTTTAAGGTCACCACCGGAAGCAGTTACAGAAGTGATATTGCATTGGACCATATAATCCTGGCTGCAAATACTGAAGCTAATCCATCCGGGGCAGAGAACTACATCATGACAACAACTGCCAAGAGTAATCTGGGAGCTTCAGGTCCAATTCAGCAGTCGGTAAAGTACTTTGATGGATTGGGAAGGCCATTGCAAGAGATACTTGTAGGAAACAGTCCGGATGGCAAGGACCAGGTCAAGCCCATGGAATATGATGATTACGGAAGGAAGTTCAGAGATTATCTGCCATTCGCAGCAGGAGATGAAGAAAACGGCACCTTTCGTGACTATTATACCAGTGGGGATGATGTCCTATACATGCAGAAGGATTTCTTCCAGGATCACTTTAATCTTGGATCAGCTGATCCCTATGCGTTTTCAAAACCAATATATGAGGAATCTCCACTAAACCGAGTGCTTGCACAGGGAGCTCCGGGATCTGATTGGCAACCAAGCGGAACGGATGGACTATCTGGGCATACCCTCAGATATGATTATTCGACAAATACCTCTAGTTCAAATGATGATATCAGATTGTTTACACTTTCCGGGACAATCTGTACCAGCTCAGGATACTATGATGATGAAGAATTGTATGCAACTGTTGTGTATAGCGAGGATTTTGATGCCACGAACAATGATGATGCCTTAACTGTGGAATACAAGGATAAGCAAGGAAAGGTGGTATTGAATGAGGCTTTTCTGGCAACTGAAACCAATCCGCTTAGAACTTATTACGTTTATGACGATTTTGGGCTTTTGCGTTACGTTTTAGCACCAGAATTCTCTGAAACATTCATCTCCTCCAGCGGAACCCTCGCCTATGCACCTACCACAACAGGAATTAAGGATTATTGCTACTACTATTCCTACGACGATAGAAGGAGAATGGTCGAAAAACAATTACCTGGAGCAGAAATGGTCTATATGGTATACGATCATCGCGACCGCTTAGTGGGTACCCAAGATGGCGTGCTTCGAAATACCTACGAATACATCATGACCAAGTACGATGAGTTGAATCGTCCGGTGATCACTGCTCGTGTTGGATTTTCATCAAATGTTAATCGCACCGCCGTTCAGGGATATATTTCTACTTTTTATGATAATTCTTCCAATGAAGAGTTTGAGGAATACAGCGGCAGTGGTATTGGATATACCGATCAAAGTTATCCCGATCTTTCATCTGCATATTCCAGTGATATATTGGCCGTCACCTTCTATGACAATTATGATTTCTTGTCTTTGTCTCAGTTTTCCGGTTTGGGCTTTGATAATACCAACAACATAGATGTATACGAAGATGGGGATGGCACTTCCAACGGATATTTTGATCGTGTTGCGGGACAGGTGACCGGAACATCCACCTTGATCCTGGATGGGGATGATGACACCTGGATACAGTCGGCCACATACTACGATGACAAGTATCGTATGATCCAGACCCAAAACGATTTGTTCCCGAGCGGAAAGGGCATGGTCAGCAACGAATATGACTTTTTGGGGAATGTTATTCAAAGCCTTGAGTCACAAACTGTAAATAGCGTGACCAACAAAATTAAATACCTACACACTTATGATCAGGGCAATCGTCTAATCGACACATACGTGTATTACAACAGTGAGGATGCATTGAACCTTTCTCAGAACCGCTACAATGAACTTGGACAGCTAATGAACAAGAATCTGCATTCCGAAAACAACGCTGAATTCATCGAGACGGTGGATTATGGGTATAACATCCGTGGATGGTTGACTACCATTAACGATCCAGGCAATCTTGGAGATGACAAGTTTGGCATGGAGTTATTTTACCAGAGTACTACCGACAGTCCGGGTAGCGAGGCAAATTACAATGGCAATATCTCCGGGATTTCCTGGAAACAGGATGGGGGATCCCTGGTTGGGTATGGCTTTTCTTATGATGAGCTTAACAGATTGAAGGCAGGTAATTATCATACCAACTCTGGCTCCAGTTGGATAAGCTCAAACAATTTTACGACAAGTTACTCCTATGAGCTAAACGGCAACATCAATAGTTTATCGCGCAGAAATAATCTCGGGACTCTAATTGATGATGTAATATATACCTACAATGGCAATATGCTCAAAGAGGTGGTTGATAATGAAAGCAGTTCACTTGGTATTATCGATGATGATGTTTCGGGACAAGATTACTATTACGACGATAACGGAAACATGGTCAAAGATTTAAACAAGAACTTAGAGGTTGACTATAATTATCTCAATCTTCCGGAGAAAGTATATGAAGTGGGTGGGATCGATGATGAGATTTCTTATATTTATGATGCTGCAGGAGTTAAGTGGCTGAAAAAGATAGATAATGGTTCTTTGAAAGATATTGCTTATTGTGGAAGCTTTGTGTATGAAGATGCTGGTGCCACTGGAACTTTCACGCTTGATTACATACTTACTCCAGAAGGTAAGATCGATAATCTAGGTACTTCGGTTGAATATCACTACCAATTGAAGGACCATCTGGGTAATACCAGAGTAGAGTTCGATGAAAATGGGATCAACCAACAGGTCAACTATTACCCCTTTGGGATGACATTTAGCAATAGTCTTGGTAGTGAGAACAAGTACCTCTTTAATGGCAAAGAGCTACAAGACGAGCAACTGGGTGGGGTCAATTTGGACTGGTATGATTTCAATTTCCGCATGTACGACCCAGCTTTAGGGAGATTCACTTGCCTTGATCCAATTGCTGAAGACTTCTATCATGTTACTCCATATAATTATGCAGAGAATAGTCCGATAGCTAATATTGATTTATGGGGCTTGCAGAAAGTCTATTTCATGAATAAAGCAAACAATAATCCTACATTCAGAAAAGCTCATAATCTTGCACGAAATACCACACTTGGAAAAGGATTCTCCGCTACTCTTACAAACCAGCAAAAATACGATGCTGTCTACTTCGAGATAAAATCGGGTTCATATTCAGGAGCACATACTGAAATCAGCTCATTAGAAGATGCAAAGAATACATTGTATCCATCAGGATATAAAGATCCAACCTTTAAGGATGAGTTTAAAGACCTTGGCTTTTTTAAAACGTATTTCAATGAGAATCCTGATAAACAATTGCTTCTAATTGGAGTTGACATAGATGGCTCTGAGACTAGCAACGAGAGTCTTCTGGAAACAGGAGAGGGGATTGTTCATGAAGAGCAACATGCAAAGGAATATCTTCGTGGAACTCGAAAGAATAATGAAGAAGTACACGAAGAGTATTTTGGTGAAAAAACATGGGGCTCACCAACAACGAAAGAAATAAAAACCGATCCTAAATATAAAAACACTCCAGCTTATCAGACCGTTAAAGAAATTGAGGACGAGATTGATGAAATGAAATAGCCTAAAAGAATCTTGTAAAATGAAAATATCTAACATAATAAGAGAATCTCAAGGGATAGCGCTAATATTGTCAATTAGCTTATTGCTCATCGCATTTTCATGTAAAAACTCAAATGAATCAACTCGATCTACTTATGTAAAAATCAAGGGATTTCATCGTGGTGACTCAACTATTGTTTCTGAACATTTTTGGAAAATGGATACTGAACACTTAAATGATTCAACATTCTCCGTGTACTATTTAAGTATCGACACATCGGATTATTCCGTATTCAATGAGAATGGATCTGAAATCACTGTAGATAGTAGTGGAAGTATAGATACGTCACGAGTTGGCTATGTACTTAGCACTACATTTCTGACTAAGGAATCGCAAAATCTAGAAGACAACCTCTATTACTTTTGTGGCGAGAGGTCGTATACTACTGATGACAAAAGTATTATTTTGAAATCCTTTTGTAGAATAGGAGACAATGTAGGAATTGTATACTACAGTGATAAGTTTGGATTTATCGCGCATTATGCATATGAATGGGACAGTATTATTCTACTTTCATCATTAGGTAGTAAAGAAGCAAACGAAGAATATCAAAGATTTTTAGAAGTTTTATTTGAAGATGATAGCTACTTCCCTGTTCCAGATCATATGAGAGATCTGCTCTAAGTTCATTGGTAATTAAAGACCAATCAATGGTTTATTGACAATTTAAGGTTATAAAGGATAAATTTGTAACATACTGATATACTGCCGAGAACTTAGCTCAATGATAACAAGTACCTCAGCAGCAGAGAAGAATCTCCGGATGGACTTTTAGAAGCTAGTGACTGGGGTGTTTTATGGGGACTGGATTTCCTATTAATGGCGTTTCCTGAGGTCCTGCCGGTTGTCCCAGAGAACAGGCTGTTGGAGTTCCTTTTTCTTGGTTATACTCGGTAGTATATTTGACTTCCTTCAGCACCTCCTCATGTGATAGTAATTCTCCACGATCCGCTTCTGAAAGACCCTCTTCAATAGTTTTTCTTTCAGCCTCACTAATTTCATCCCACCAGTCTGTTCCCTTCTCTTTCTTGAAGACGGCTTCTACCTTGGCCAGTACTGCGGGTTTATTAGTGTTCAGGATAAGTTGCACCAGCTCTAATTTCTTTTCCTGTGGATTCATGATTCCCTACCTATGTCGCTGTTCAAGAACGGAGACCACTTCTGAGATATCCTTTCCCTTGGCAGTCAGGAGGACCAGGAGGTGATAGAGCAGGTCGGCTGCCTCATTGAGGAAGAGCTGGTCGTTGTTGTCCTTGGATTCGATTACAAGTTCCACGGCCTCCTCGCCCACTTTCTGGGCGATCTTGTTGATCCCCTCCTTAAAGAGAGAGGTGGTATAGGAACCCTCCGGCATTTCTGCCTTGCGGGTATGGATGAGCTGCTGCAGGTCTGTGAGAAATTCTATTTTCGAGGCATTCCCGGATGGGGTATTTGTTTCATTAAAACAGGTGTCGCTGCCGGTGTGGCAGGTGGGGCCGGCAGGATTGGCTTTAATCAGCACGGTATCCTGATCACAGTCTTCCAGGATCTCCACCACATGCAGAAAGTTTCCACTCTCCTCCCCCTTGGTCCACAGCCTGTTTTTGGTGCGGCTGAAAAAGGTGACCTTTCCCTCCTGCCGGGTCTTTTCCAGGGCTTCGTCATTCATAAATCCAAGCATCAGAACTGTATCTGTCGTGGCGTCCTGGATAATGGCCGGGACCAATCCATCAAGTTTCTTAAAGTTCATATTATCTAATTGTTATACTGTTCTTCTTTAAGTATTCCTTCAGCTCAGGAACCGGGATTTCGTTGTAATGAAAAATGGAAGCTGCCAGGGCGGCATCGGCACATCCCTGTTCAAATACCTCCACAAAATGCTCCTTCTTCCCAGCTCCACCGGAGGCGATCACCGGTATGCTAAGCTGCTGCGATAGCTCCCTCAAAGCATCGCATGCAAAGCCATTCTTAGTGCCATCGTGATTCATGGATGTAAAGAGGATCTCCCCGGCTCCCCGCTCCTGCACTTCCTTGGCCCAGCTGAAAAGTTCCTTTTCCGTGGGAATCCGCCCCCCATTTACAAATACGGTCCAGCGATCGTCCTTCCACTGGGCATCAATGGCTACCACCACAAACTGATTCCCGAAGCTTCCCGCAATTCGGTTCACCAGGTCCGGATCCTTTACCGCTGAGGAGTTGATGCTGACCTTGTCGGCTCCGGCAGAAAGCAGCACCTCAGCATCTTCCACCCGGTTGATGCCTCCACCGACGGTGAAAGGAATGTTCAGGTGTTCGGAGATGCGCCGGACCAGATCGGCAAAGAGTTTCCGGCCTTCGTGGGTAGCGGTAATATCCAGGTAGACCAGCTCATCGGCTCCATCCCGTGCATATTTGGCACCCAGTTCTACCGGATCGCCCACATCAATCACATTTTCAAAATTGATCCCCTTCACGGTCTTTCCGTCACGGATATCCAGGCAGGGTATTATCCTCTTGGCCAACATCTTACTTATGCTTTAATATGTAGTTTTCCAGGGTCTGGAGAGGGATCTTCCCTTCATAGATCGCCTTTCCGATGATCACCCCATCCATTCCCTCTTCATCCAGAATTTCTATATCTTCCATCTTGCTGATTCCTCCGCTGGCGATCAGGAACAGCTCACTGTCTTCGGCTTTTAGTTGCTTATACATTTCCATCGAGGGCCCCTCCAGCATCCCATCTTTGTCTACATCCGTACAGATCACCTTTTCTATTCCTTCTGTCCTGTATGCTGATATAAACTCTTTCAGATCAAGGGCTGTTTCTTCCTGCCAGCCCGATACGGCCACCTTGCCGTCCCTGAAATCAGCTCCCAGGATGATTCGCTCAGCACCATACTTCTTGAGCCATTCAAGGAAGAGCTCCCGGTCCTTGACCGCGATACTTCCTCCTGTGACCATGCTGGCCCCAGATTCAAAAATGATGCGCAGATCCTCATCAGATCTTAAACCACCCCCCGCATCGATAACCAGAGAGGTTCGGGATGCTATCTTTTCGAGGATACGGTAGTTTATTACTTTTTGCTCCCTGGCCCCATCCAGGTCCACCAGGTGCAGGCGGTTGATCCCATGCCCTTCAAATAGCTTTGCCATCTCCAGGGGATCCCCATACTCCTTTTTCCGGTCGTAATCGCCCTTTGTTAGGCGGACACACTTCCCGTCAATAATATCAATGGCTGGAATCAGCTCAATCATAGACTTAAAAATTGTTTAAGGATCAACTCGCCGGGATCGCCGCTCTTCTCCGGGTGAAACTGGGTGGCGAAGAAATTATCTTTCTGCATGGCCGCGCTAAAGGGCAACATGTAGGTGGCCTCTGCAGCTGTTTCCGGTCCCACAGGTACATAATAGGAATGGACAAAATATACGTAAGATCCTTCCAGCTCCTGGGGAATAAGCTTCCCATTCAGTTTCTCCAGGCTGTTCCAGCCCATATGAGGCACTTTCAGCTCATTTATGGGAAAATGCCTGACCGGCTGATCGAAAATGCCTATGCAGGAGGTATCGCCCTCCTCCGACCAGCTGCACATCAGCTGCTGTCCAAGGCAAATCCCAAGCACGGGATTGCTCAGGCTTTTCAGTAAAGTATCCAATTCTCTTTCCTTAAGGTAGGCCATGGTAGAAGAAGCCTCACCTACGCCGGGAAAGATGACCCGCTCTGCGTTTTTCAGGACATCGTGATCATCTGTAATAACAGCTTCCACTCCCAGCCTTTTCAGGGCATGGTCCACCGAGCGGATGTTGCCGGCATTGTATTTGACAATAGCTACCTTCATTCTCCTTCGTTCTTAAAGCAGTCCTTTTGTGGTGGGCAACTGCATGTTATCCGGATCCAGTTTTACAGCTTTC
>Ga0180435_10000839_pt1 | contig 32368 bp, 25 predicted proteins | sample SS_ome_3_FD_132467 | JGI IMG/M metagenome (GOLD analysis project Ga0180435, IMG submission 132467) | Hypersaline lake sediment archaeal communities from the Salton Sea, California, USA - SS_3_S_1 metaG | ecosystem: Environmental > Aquatic > Non-marine Saline and Alkaline > Hypersaline >... | reverse complement strand
ATTAGCGTGGAAGCGGTCTTGACCAGCACGTCCAGCCGAAGGAAAAGGACGATCCCGAGCATGAACGCCCCGGTGACGAGTATGGCGAGGTGCGGGGTCTGGAACCGCCGGTTCACGCTCGCGAAGAACCGCGGCACCAGGCGGTCGCGGCTCATCGCCATCGGCCCGCGCGACGCGGCGAGTATCCCGGCGTTCGCGGTCGTTATGAACGCCAGCATGGCCGCGGCGGCGAGCAGGATCATCCCGGGCGCCTTCATGAACTTCGCCGCACCGTCGCAAAGGGGTGTGCGCGAGACCAGCGAGACGTCCGACACCGCGGGGTCGAGCCCGCCTACCCCCACGGTGACGCCAGCGGCCAGCACGTAGAGGAGACTCACCACGATGAACGCCGACAGCATCCCGACCGGGATGTCGCGGCCCGGCCGGCGCACCTCCTCGCTCACGCTCGCCACCTTGGTCAGCCCGCCGTACGAGATGAAGACCATGCCCGTCGCCCCCAGCAACGCCGACCAGCCCTCGCGCACGAAGGGCGTGAAATTGTGGACGTCGACATGTCGCGCGCCCGCGCCGACGTAAGCGACGAGAATCGCCAGGAGCACGAAAACCGACACGACCTGGAAGCGCCCCGTCTCCTTCACGCTCAGGATGTTGAGCGCCACGAAGAAGACACAGCATCCCGCGCCGACCAGCCGCACGAAATGCTCGTGGGCTTCGGGCGACATGCCCTTCGGCAACAGCAAGGCGGCGAACGCGCCCATGCCGACGAGGGCGAACGCGCTCTTGAACACCAGCGAAAACCAGTTAGAGAAGCCGAACAATGTGCCCGGAAGCGGGCCAAGACTCCGCGCGACGAAGAAATACGTCCCGCCCGCCTTCGGCATCGCCGTCGCAAGTTCGCACTGGGCGAGTGCGCTCGGGATCATCAGCAACGACGCCAGGAGATACGCCAGGATGATCGACGGGCCCGCCCGCAGGAAGATCAGGCCCGGCAGCACGAACAGACCGGAACTGATCATCGCGCCCGCCGCGATGCAGAAGATGTTCAGAGCGCCCAACGGCTTCTTCAGCTTCATCTCGTTCCCCAAATCCCGGACGGGAAATATTATACCGAAACCGCGGCGCAAGAAAACCGTTGCATCTCTCTTCGCAAAGATTATCTTGTCCGCGAAGGCGCTCACTCACACATTGAGACAGACCGTATGACTCCACGCGAGCAATTCATAAATGCACTGACCCTCGGCCCACCAACGGGTCATGTCCCGACGTTCGAACTGGTCTTCTTCCTGACTATGGAGGCGTTCGGCAAGGTCTTCCCCAACCACCGTTCGTTCGGCCAGTGGAACCAGATGAGCGGCCGCGAACAGAAGGCACAGATCACGGACGCCGCACAGGTCTACGTCCAGACCGCGCGCCGCTACGGCCACGGGGCGATCTTCGTCCACGGCATCGGCGGCGTTCCGGACGCTTCATGGCTCGTCGGCAGCCGGATACGCGAACTGACCGGCGACGAGTTCTACCTGACCTGCCACGGCGACGCCACCTACGACATACCGAACGGCGACTCGATGGCCGCGTTCTCCTATCGTCTCGCCGACGATGCCGCGGGGCTCCGAAAAGATGCGTCGGAATACATCGACCGGGCGCTTGCCGGGTCCGAACACACGATGGACGACGGCGTGTGGGATGGGTTCACGCTCTGCTCCGACTACTGCCTCAACACCGGGCCGTTCCTGAGCCCGGCGCAGTTCTCGGAATTCGTCGCGCCATACCTGGCACGCCTCATCGATGGCTACCGGCGGCAGGGCTATCGCACGATCAAGCACACGGACGGCAACATCATGCCCATCATCGACCAACTCGTGCAGTGCCGGCCCGACGCCTTGCACTCGCTCGACCCGCAGGCCGGGGTCGACATCGCCGAGGTGAAACGCCTCTACGGCCGCGAAATCTGCCTCATCGGCAACGTCAACTGCGGCCTCCTCCAGACCGGAACCGACGAGGAGTGCATCGAGTCCGCACGGTACGCCCTCCGGCATGGAATGCCCGGCGGCGGCTACATCTTCTCCACGAGCAACTGCGCCTACACCGGCATGCCGCTCGAACGCTACGAACTGATAATGAACGTCTGGCGGGAAGAGGGCGGCTACGACGCTTGACGGTCCCTCCCGTATTATCGCCTCACCAATGCGGACACCCCACGTTTTTTCCACCCGTTACGACGATGCCATGTTATAATGTTGGAGTTTGGGGCGGGCGAGGACCGTACGTTTGACAGTGGACCGAGTCATGCCGGCCGCGGTCGCGTTGCTCTGTATTCTCTCCCTGGCGCTCTGGCTCAACGGGGGAAAGGTGCAGGGCCTGGAGGAACGACTCCCACAGGCCGACCGGCCCGAAGTCGCGCAGACATCCGAAAAGAAACCGGTCTCTGAGACCTGGACGCTCACCAGGTCGGACGGCGCACCAGCCGACCTGCCGGGCTCCTGGCCGAGGTTTCGCGGCACCGACTTCGACGGGGTGGCGCCCGACGGGCCGCCGCTCGCGCGCTCCTGGCCCGAGGGCGGGCCCGAACGGCTCTGGTCCGTCGGCGTCGGCGAAGGCCACGCCGGGCCGACCGTGCTCGACGGCCGCGTCTATCTGCTCGACTATGACCAGTCCGAACGCCGCGACGCACTCCGATGCCTCTCGCTCCGGGACGGCGCTGAAATCTGGCGTTTCTCCTATCCCGTCGACGTAATGCGCCAGTACGGAATGTCGCGCACCGTCCCTGCCGTGACCGAAAAGTACGTCGTCTCGCTCGGCCCTAAGTGCGACGTGACGTGCGTGGACTCCCTGACCGGCGAGTTCAGGTGGGCGCTCGACCTCGTCCGCGATTTCGGCGCGCACGTGCCGCGATGGTATGCCGGCCAGTGCCCGCTCATCGACGACGGCAAGACAATCATAGCCGTCGGCGGCGACGCGCTCATGATCGCCGTGGACTGCGAAACCGGCCGGGTCGTCTGGCGGACGCCAAACCCGAAGCGCTGGGAAATGACCCACTCGTCCGTGATGCCGGCAGAAATCGCCGGCCGCAGGATGTACGTCTACTGCGCGAGCGGCGGCGTCGCCGGAGTCGCCGCCAATACCGGCGAACTGCTCTGGGAGTACGACGGCTGGCAGGTCACCTTCGCCAACGTCCCCTCCCCCGTGATGGTGGGCGGCGGCCGCATCTTCCTCAGCGGCGGGTACGGCGCCGGTAGCATGATGCTCCAGGTCGAGAAACAGGGCGACCGGTTCGAGCCGCGGCCGCTCTGGCGAATCGACCAGAACGCGTTCGGCACGGAGCAGCACACCGCAGTTTTCTACGGCGGACACATATACGGCGTCTCCACGAACCAGCAACTCGTCTGCCTCGACCTGTCCGGGCGCATCGTCTGGTCGAGCGGCATCGCCCACAAGTTCGCGAAGGGCCGCGGCAATTACCTCGTCGCCGACGGTCTCCTGCTTGTGATGAGCGACACCGGGATGCTCACGCTCGCCGAGGCCACGCCCGCCGGCTACCGCGAACTGGCGAAAGCCCAGGTCCTCCCCGGCCAGGACGCCTACGGGCCGATGGCCATCACCGGAGGCCGGCTCATCGTGCGGGACCTCAACACCCTCAGATGCCTGGACGTCAGGAGGAAGTGACATGACAGCCACGAGACTCACCCAACTCGCCATCGGCCTGCTCGTCGTGCTGGCCGCCGCGCTCGGCATCTACGCCGTCGCACGCATGAACTTCGCCGGCCCAAGCACCTTGCCAACGTCAGACATGGACAAGTTCGAGAAAACCGACCCGACCCTGATCAAGTACCGCGAACTCGATTCGATCAAGACCGGGCTTCCGAAGGTCAGTGGAATCGCGGTCGGGCCGGACGACCACATATACGTCTGCGGCGAAAGCGCCATACGCGTTCTCGGCCCGAACGGTGCGAGTATCAAGAGCATCGAGGCCGGCCCCGGCCTGCGGGCGCTCGCCGTTGCGGACGACGGGACCATCTACGCCGCGACGACCGACCACGTGCAGGTGACGGCGCCCGACGGCAAGGTCTCGGCCTGGCCCGGCGCAGGCGACAAAGCCATCTTCACATCCGTCGCGGCCGCGGGCGAGCGCGTATACGTCGCCGACGCGGGGAACCTCGTGGTCTGGGAGTACGACAAGACCGGCAAGGTCACGGGCACGATCGGAAGGCCCGACCTCGACAAGGGCGTTCAAGGATTTGTCGCGCCAAGTCCGCACCTCGACGTCGCCGTCGGCCGCGACGGACTGATCCGCATCTCGAACCCCGGCCGGCTCCGTGTCGAAACCTTCACGTCCCAGGGCGAACTGCTCGCCTCGTGGGGCGAGCCCGGCAACGGAATATCGGAGTTCGTCGGCTGCTGCAACCCGACCGACATCGCCCTCCTGCGCGACGGCAGTGTCGTCACGAGCGAGAAGGGCCTGCCGCGCGTGAAAGTCTATGCGACGACCGGCGAGTTCCAGTGCGTCGTCGCCGGCACCGAACTCTTCCCCGAAGGACGATGCTCGACCGGCGACTGCACCAAGGGCGCGGCGCTTGACCTCGCGGCCGACAGCCGAGGTCGAATCCTCGTCCTCGACACTGCGACGCACGAGGTACGCATCTTTGTCCGCAAGGAGGAGCCGGCTCAATGAACGAGCCAACGACACCCGACAAGACCCGCAGGGAGTTGTTCCGCAGCGTCCTGCGCTACATTGCGCTCGGCGGGCTCGCAGTCGGGGGCGCCTTCCTGCTGTCCAGGAAGGACCGGATTTCCGCATGCCCCACCAACGGCGACTGTCCCGCGTGCCCGATCGCGGGCCGCTGTCCCATCGAGACGAAATGAGGCGGCTCAAATGGCGGACGATGAAAAACAACTGACCCGACGCGACATCCTCCGGACAGGCGCCGGCTTTGCGGGCCTCGCCGCGCTGGGCGGCGGGCTGGGGTTCCTCTATGTCCGGCGCAAGACCGAGGACCTCGTCTGGCAGATCGACCCCGACAAGTGCATCCAGTGCGGCAACTGCGAGACGAACTGCGTACTCAAGCCGTCCGCAGTCAAGTGCGTCCACGCTTTCACCATCTGCGGATACTGCGACTACTGCTTCGGCTTCTTCAACGAGAAGTTTGGCGGACAGACAACAGCGGCCGAGGGCCAGTTGTGCCCGGTGGACGCGCTCCATCGGAAGCACGTCACGGGGCCGTACTACGAATACGCGATAGACGAAGAGAGATGCACCGCGTGCGGCCGATGCGCGAAGGGCTGCAACAAGTACGGCAACGGCTCGCTCCACCTTCAGGTCCGACACGACCGGTGCCTGAACTGCAGCCAGTGCTCGATCGCCGAGGCGTGCCCGTCCGAGGCATTCGTGCGCGTCCCGGCCAATGAGCCGTACCTGATGAAACCGCGGGGGGAGACCGCGTGAAACGACCGCCCTTTCCCGCTCTAGTATTTGTGCTCATCATGTTCGCCTCGCCGCTTCTGGGGGCCGAACGGTTCCCGCGGCCGGAGCTTCCGCCCGACCACGTCCAGCCCGTCACGTCGCGGCCTATGCCGCCCGGGCCGTTCTACGGCTGGATCGACACGGCCGTGCTGGTCGTGACGCTTGCCCTCGCCGCGCATCTCGCGTTGCGGAGGCGCTCCCGCGCCGCGATCTTCGCCGTGATGCTCTTCTCGCTCGTGTACTTCGGCTTCTATCGCAAGGGCTGCATCTGCCCCATCGGAGCCATCCAGCGCGTCGCCGAATCACTCGGCACCGGTAGCGCCGTCTCTGTGTTCGCTCTGCTCTTCTTCGGCGTGCCGCTCATCTTCGCGCTGTTCTTCGGGCGCGTCTTCTGCTCGTCCGTGTGCCCGCTCGGCGCGATTCAGGACGTCGTCCTGCTCCGCCCACTCAAGGTTCCGGCCTGGCTGGAACACGGACTCCGTCTCTTCGCGTACGCGTACCTTGGACTGGCCGTGCTGTTCGCGGTCACGGGCGCGGGCTACGTAATCTGCCGGTACGATCCGTTCGTGTCGTTCTTCCGGCTGAGCGGCGGCATGCAGATGTTCCTGCTCGGCATCAGCTTCCTCGTCACCTGTCTCTTCGTCGGGCGGGCCTACTGCCGCTTTCTTTGTCCGCTCGGCGTCCTGCTCGGCCTCGCGTCGAGGGTGTCGAGGTGGCGTACGACCATCACGCCCGACGAGTGCATCAAGTGCCGCCTATGCGAGGACGCCTGCCCGTTCGGCTCGATACGCAAACCCACTGCCGAACCAACCGGCGCGAACCGAACTGAAGGCAAACTGCGGCTGGGCCTGCTCGTGCTCGCTCTGCCGCTCGTCATCGCCACCGGCGCCGTACTTGGTCACGCGGCCGGCGACGTGCTCGCACGGGCGCACCCGACCGTGCTCCGAGCGAGAGAGGTCCGCGCCGCCGGGGCCGGGACGCCTGGCGACGAGGCGCTCCGCACGCAGGCGTTTCTCAAGACGGGCAGGACGCTCGAACAACTCCGCGCCGACGAACAGAACGTGCTCGCGGAGTTCGGAGTCGGCACGGCCATCCTCGGCGGGTTCCTCGGGCTCGTCGTCGGGGGCCGACTCGTCGCGCTCTCGGTGCGGCGGACACGAACCGACTACGAGGCCGACCGCGGCCGATGCGTCGCGTGCGGCCGGTGCTTCGCTCACTGCCCGCGGGAACACGTCCGGCGGCAGAAACTGCGCGGCGAACCAATATTGATAAAGGATCAGGCAGGAAAGACGTGAGCCAGAAGGACCTCATAGAAAGCAAGATTCGCAACGCCGGCCCCGCCTGGCACAGGGCCGCGGTCAGGACGGCCCTCGTCGCGGGCCTGTTCTGCGTCGTCGTCGCCGTCCTGCTGGCAGACAACTATCTCCGAAGCCAGCTCGTCCGCACACAGCTTCTGGGCACAGCCGGCAAAAGCGAACTCGCCGCGATGAAGGCCGACCTCCTCAAAACGCTGAACGAAGACCCGAGCAACGTCGCATTCGCCGATAAGCTCCGCTGGCAGATACGCTCCTTCGACCTCATGATGCGGCAGGCGCTCATACGGAGCACCGAGCTCGCGCGCGTCGGCGGCCGGCTTCTCCTGGCCGGCGTGACAGTGTTCTTCGCCGCGCTCGTCTGCGCCGTGAAGTTCCGCCAGAAGTTGCCGGCGCCGTCGTCCATACACGGCCACCAGGGCGAGGAACGAAGGGCGGCGAAACGCGCCCGCTGGTCGGTCGGAACGGTCAGCGCGTTGTTCATCATGGCTGCGGCGGCCGCCGCACTGGTACCCGCGACCGCACGTGCGCCCGCCTCCGTTGACGTCGGCAATCCCGCCGAGAACTGGCCGGGGTTCCGAGGCCCCGGCGGACTCGGCGTCTCGGCCCGCACGAACGCGCCGATGCGCTGGGACGGCTCGACCGGCAAGAACATCCTTTGGAAAACATCCGTGCCCCTGCCCGGCCAGAACTCGCCCGTCGTCTGGGGCGGCCGCTTGTTCGTCTCCGGCGCCGACGAGAAGAGGCGCGAGGTCTATTGCTTCGACGCCGCGACCGGATCCCTCCTCTGGCGCGCGGCCGTCGACAACGTCCCTAACAGCCCCACCGACCCGCCGACAATCATCGAAGCAACCGGCTACGCCGCGCCGACGCTCGCCACCGACGGACGCCGAGTCTGTGCCATCTTCGCCAACGGCGACCTCGCGTGCTTCAACCTCGAAGGACGCCGGCTCTGGGCCGTCAACCTCGGACTGCCCGAGAACCACTACGGGCACGCGTCGTCACTCCTCATCCACAACGGACTGCTCATAGTGCAGTTCGACCAGAACTCGCCCAGGAACGACAAGTCCGCCCTGCTCGCATTCAACGTCGCCGACGGGCGGCTCGTCTGGAAGGCCACGCGCGCAATGCCCGCGTCATGGAGCTCGCCCATCGTCATCCGCGCCGCGGGCCGCGACCAATTGATAACCTGCGGCACGCCGTGGGTCATCGCATACGACCCGGCGACCGGCGGCGAACTCTGGCGCGCCGACTGCCTCGGCGGCGAAGTCGGCCCATCACCGACCTACGCCGCCGGACTCGTGTTCGCCGCGAACGAGGGCTCCAACCTCGCGGCCATCAAGCCCGAAGGACGCGGCGACGTCACGTCCACGCACATCGCATGGACAAGCACACAGAACCTGCCCAACACTTCCAGCATCCTGAGCAACGGCGAGCTTGTCTTCACAGTCACCGGCGGCACGTTGACCTGCTACGACGCCCGTGACGGGACCGTCGCCTGGGTTCACCATTACGACGAGTTCTTCAACTCGTCGCCGACGCTGGCCGGCAACCGCATCTACCTGATGGACGTGACGGGCGTCATGCACGTCGTCCGCGCCGCACCGGACGGGTTCGAAGAACTCACGACGGCACCACTCGGCGAGGAATCCAGCACATCGCCCGCATTCCTCGACGGCCGCATATATATTCGCGGTGCGAAACACCTCTTCTGCATCGGGGGCCCCGATGGCGGACGTTGAACGAAAAGCGCGGCCCAACGCCGGCGCGATCGATCTCGCGGCCGTCGACGAGATCGTCGGCCGCATAGGCCGTGGACCCGAGCACGTCGTCCCCCTGCTTCAGGCGATACAAAGCCGTTTCATGTATCTACCCCGAGCGGCGCTCCGCCGCGTCTGCGAGATATCCGACATCACGCCCGCGACCATCACCGGCGTCTCGACGTTCTACTCGCAGTTCCGGCACCGCCCGGCCGGCGAGCACGTCATCAGCGTGTGCCACGGGACCGCCTGCCACGTCAAGGGCTCACAGGCCGTGAGCGACGCGCTCTGCCGGCGCCTCAACATCGCCGATGGAGACGACACGGACCCGGCCGGCCTTTTCACCGTACAGAAGGTCGCGTGCCTCGGCTGCTGCACGCTCGCCCCCGTCCTCCAGATAGACGGCATCACCTACGGCCACCTGAAGCCGGACACCGTTTCGGACGCGGTCGACGACTTCCTCCGGCTCAAGGAACTCGGTGTCCTCACGCCGCCGGAAGATGCGCCGGGTGGGAACCCACACCGGCTGGCCGAAATACGTGTCGGCCTCGATTCGTGCTGCATCGCGATCGGCAGTCGCGACGTGCACGACGCTCTCGAACGGGCCGTCCGCGACCTAGGCGCGCCCGCGGTCGTGAAGCGCGTCGGCTGCGTCGGCATGTGCCACCAGGCGCCGCTGGTCGAGATCGCGACACTCGACGGGTCGGCCCGCCACTACGCGCGGGTCCGCCCGTCCGACGCGCGGCGCATCGTGCTCCGCCACTTCAAGCCGCGCGGCCTGTTCCGAAAAATGAAGGCCGCCCTCTCGGGTCCTCTCGAGAACCTGCTGTCCGACGACTCGTGGCATCCGGTCACGCGCTACTCCATCGACACGCGCGAGGCGCCCGTGTGCGAGTTCCTCGGTCCCCAGAAGCACCTCGCCATCGAGCACCTGGGCACGCTGGACCCGGCCGACATTGACGAGTATGTCGATCTCGGCGGATTCTCCGCTTTGGAGCGGGCGCTCAAAGAACTTTCGCCGGACGACATAATCAAGCAGGTCGCAAGGTCGGGCCTTCGCGGGCGCGGCGGCGCCGGGTACCCGACCGGGCGCAAGTGGCAATCCGTCCGCGAGGCCGAAGGAGAAAACAAGTACGTCATCTGCAACGGCGACGAGGGCGACCCCGGTGCGTTCATGGACCGCATGCTGCTCGAATCATATCCGTATCGCGTGCTCGAAGGCATGGCCATCGCCGCTCGCGCCGTCGGCGCCGACCGCGGGTATCTCTATGTCCGCGCGGAGTATCCACTGGCCGTCAGGCGAATCCGCCGGGCACTCGAGCAATGCGAGGAACGCGGCTTCCTCGGCCGCGATATCCTCGGAAGCACCTTCACGTTCGACTTGCGCGTGATGGAGGGCGCCGGCGCCTTCGTCTGCGGCGAGGAGACCGCACTGCTCGCCTCCATCGAGGGCCGCCGCGGCACACCGCGAATCCGGCCCCCCTATCCCTCCAAGAGCGGGTTGTGGGGAATGCCGACGCTCATCAACAACGTCGAGACCTACGCCGTCGTCCCGTGGATAATGCGCAACGGCTCGGACGCCTTCGCCGCGCTCGGCACAGAGAAGAGCCGCGGGACCAAGGTCTTCGCCCTGGCCGGCAAGGTCGAGCGCGGAGGGCTCATCGAAGTCCCGATGGGCATCACGGTCCGCGAGATCGTCGAGGACATCGGCGGCGGGGCCGCGGACGGCAAGCGGTTCAAGGCCGTCCAGGTCGGCGGACCGTCCGGCGGCTGCCTGCCCGCATACCTCGCCGACAGGAGTATCGACTACGAGGCGCTCGGAGAGGCCGGTGCGATAATGGGCTCCGGCGGACTGGTCGTCCTCGACGAAGCCGACTGCATGGTCGACATCGCCCGCTACTTTCTCCAGTTCACGCAGGACCAATCCTGCGGCAAGTGCTCGATCTGCCGCGTCGGGACGCGCCGCATGCTCGACATCCTCGACCGCCTCTGCACCGGGCACGCCAGGAAGGGCGACCTCGAACAACTCGAACAACTCGGCCGCGTCGTCGCCAAATCCAGTCTCTGCGGACTCGGCCGGACCGCACCGAACCCAGTCCTCACGACCCTGAAATATTTCCGCGACGAATACGAGGAGCACATGGTCGGCCGCTGCCCCGCCGCGAAGTGCAGGGCGCTCATCACCTACTCGATAACCGACGATTGCATCGGCTGTACCCGCTGCGCCCAGCACTGCCCGGCCGACGCCATCGAGATGAACCCGTACGAGAAGCACGAGATCGACGCGACGAAGTGCGTCCGTTGCGGCACCTGCAAGCAGGTCTGCCCGGCCGACGCCGTGAAAGTGGAATGACCATGCCGCGACTGACGATAGACAACCGGGACGTTGAGGTCGAGCCGGGAGCGACCGTCCTCGACGCCGCTCGGAAGCTCGGCATCGACGTGCCAACGCTCTGCTTCCTCGAAGGACACGAGCCGCAGACCTCGTGCATGGCCTGCGTCGTCAAGGTCAACGGCGGTCAACGACTGCTCCCGTCCTGCGCGACCGAGGCCGCCGGCGGGATGCGCGTCGAGAGCGAGACCGACGAGGTCCACGCCGCGCGCCGCACCGCGCTCGAGCTGCTCCTGAGCGACCACCTCGGCGACTGCATCGCGCCCTGCCACGCCGCGTGCCCCGCTGGCATCAATATCCCGCGCGTCATTCGCACGATCGCCGCGGGCACGAAAAGCCGTGACGTCCCGGCCACACACTGCGACGAATGCGGAGCGCCATGCGAGAAGGTGTGCCGCCGCGCCGCCAAGGACCAGCCGGTCTCGATCCGGCTTCTCATGAAATACGCCGCGCACGGCGACGCGCACGGGCCGACGGCGAAGGCGAAGCGCGAATACAGCGTGCACGTCGGCCGGGTCGGACCCGACGAAATCGACTCGTACATGCTGGACGCGAGCTCCGCGGGCCTTGTCGCGCCGTCACGCGGACCCGACGCCGGCTTCACCACCGACGAGGCGCGCCGCGAGGCCGCGCGGTGCCTGCACTGCGACTGCCGCCGGCCGGCCGATTGCCGCCTCAGAAAATACGCCGCCCTCTACAGTGCCAGCGCCGCGAAGTACCGGGGCGACCGGCGCCCGTTCGAACAGCAGGCCCACCCACAGGGCGTCATCTACGAGTCCGGCAAGTGCATTGCCTGCGGCCTCTGCGTCGAGATCACGAAGCAGGCCGCCGAACCGCTCGGGCTGACGTTCGTCGGCCGCGGTTTCGACCTGCGCGTCGCCGTCCCGTTCGACCGGCCGCTCGCGGATGCCCTGCAGAAGGTCGCGGCCGAATGCGTCCGGGCTTGCCCCACCGGCGCGCTGGCATTCCGCGAAAACACTGAGGAGCCCTAGCCCGTGCGCATCACGTACATCACGGCCGGAGCCGGCGGATTCTACTGCGGCGCGTGCTCGCACGACGTGACACTCGCGCGCGGCCTCCGCGCCCGCGGCATTGACGTACAACTCATTCCGCTCTATACGCCGCTCAAGCTGGACCGGCCGGAGCCGCCGGGCACCACACAGACGTTCTTCGGCGGCGTCAGCGTCTACCTCGAACAGTACGTGCCCCTTTTCCGCCACGCGCCGCGCCTGCTGAATCGCCTGCTGGCCGCCCGGCCAGTTCTCGAGCTGGCGTCGAGGTTCGGAATCACGACGAAGCCCGAGGACCTCGGCCCGCTCACCGTGTCCGTCCTCCTGGGCAAACACGGCCGCCAGGCCCGGGAACTGGCCGACCTGCTTGACTTCCTCGCCGTCGTCCCGGCCCCGGACGTCGTCAGCATCACGAACTCGCTCCTTTCAGGCATCGCCCCGGCGCTCAAGGCGCGGCTGGGCCTGCCCATCGTCTGCACATTGCAGGGCGAGGATTCCTTCATCCAGGCCATACCCGAGCCGCACGGGCCGCGTGCCAATGACCTGATGCGGTCGAACGCCCGCAGCATCGACCTGTTCGTCTCGCCGTCCGAGACGTACGCGGCGCGCATGGCGAAGTTCCTCGACGTGCCGGCGGACAGGATCCGCGTCGTGCGGACCGGCATCGACACGGCGTGCTTTCCGACCGCGCCCGCCAGGCCGCGCACCCCGTTCACGGTCGGGTATCTCTCCCGCATCGTCCGCGAAAAGGGGCTCGACACACTGGTCGAGGCGCTACGAATCCTTGTCAACGAACATAAGCGGGACGCGCATCTCTACGTCGCCGGCCAAGTCGCGGAACGCGCGTTCTGGTCCTCGGTCCGCGCGGCGGTCGGCCGTGCGGGACTCTCGACGCGGTTCCACTACTGTGGGGGGCCGGACCTCGCGGGCAAGCTGGCCTTCCTCCACCGGTGCAACGTTTTCGCATATCCCGGCAGGACGCCGGAACCCGACGCGGTCGCGGTTCTGGAGGCGATGGCGACCGGCCTGCCCGTCGTGGCGCCGCGGGCCGGTGCCTTCCCGGAAATGCTCGCTCTGACCGCCGGCGTGCTCGTCGCACCGAACGAACCGGCGGACCTCGCGGATGCGCTCGCCGCGCTGATGGATGATCCGGACCTCGCGAACCGGCTCGGCGCCGCGGGGCGGGCGGCAATCCGCAAACACTATTCCTCCGACACGATGGCGGAAGAGATGGCGTCCATCTACTCCGCCTTCAAGAAAGGATGAGATGAGCGTTATCGTATCAAGAGAGGACGCGAACGACGCGGCCCGGAACGATTTCGAGCGGACGCTTGCCGGTCTGCTCGCCGATGCCGGACGCGCGATCATCGTCACGCCGCACCTCTACCACGTCGCCGAAGACGATGACCTTTGGGGCGAGTTGGCGGAAATCGACGGGCCGGTCGTTTTGGCGTCGTGGCTCCATCCGCGCCCGGCCGAGTGGCTCGCGCGGCGGCACGGCGTCGGCCGCGGCGGCCTGTGCGCCGTCGACATGCGCAAGTTCGCAAGTCCCCGGCTCTGCGCCGATGCCTGTATCGAACACTCGCCGCGCGGGGACGAAGGGGCCGTCCGCGAACTGACCGCGGCGACCGCGGACCGATGGTACCCGGTCATCGACCGCGACCGTTGCATCAACTGCGCCCAGTGCATGCAGTTCTGCCTTTTCGGTGTCTATTCCCTCGACGACGATAAGAAGGTCCGCGTGTCACACCCCGACAAGTGCAAGCCCGGCTGCCCGGCCTGCGCCCGCCTCTGCCCGCGTAGTGCGATAATGTTTCCGCTCTATGAAAGCGACGAGGCAATCGCCGGCGCGCCCGGCCGCTTCGTCGTCCCGGACGACGCGGCCAGGGCGATGTTCGAGAAACGGACGAAGCGCCCGCACCGGGCCGCCAACAACGCCGACCTCGACGCGCTCATCGACGATCTCGACAAGCTCACCGGCGGGAGGCCGTAGGTGCGTACACGCAATGGATACCCCGTGGTCCTCACCGCCGACCGGACGCTCACGGCGAACTACCGCGTCCTCTTCGACGGGATGCTAGTCGCGAATCAGACCACGACCACGCCGCGGCCCATCGTGCGGACCCTGATGATGCCCCGGCCGCACGCGGACGGCGCTCGCGCCCATGTCGCCCCGCTCGGGCTTCGCCGCATCGAGGCCGCCCTGTTGCGGAACGGGTTCGGACCGGACGAAGTTGCGGTCGTCGACCACGACCATCTGCGCGACGCTGTCGGACCGGCGACCCGCATCGTAGCCGTCTCGACCGGCGACCCGCTCGGGCTCGGGATGAGCACCACGACCGTTCAGGCGATTGCCGGCGGGCGGGGCTATCCCGAGGTGATGTTTCGAGATCTCGTGCGAACGATCCGCCGCCTGATTGCAAACCGCGTGGCGCAGGCCGTGGTCGTCGCCGGCGGGCCGGGCGCGTGGCAGTTCGGCAAAAAGACCGATGTCGTCGACCACGTAGTCACCGGCTACGCCGAGGGCAACGTCGCCGCGGTCTTCCGTTCTGTAATGCGTGGCGACACAGTGCCCCCCGTGATACAGGGCGAGCCCGTGCCGCCGGAACGAGTACCACGCATCGCCGGCGCCACGACGATGGGCGTCGTCGAGGTCAGCCGCGGCTGCGGGCTCGGCTGCCGCTTCTGCACGATGGCGCACACGCCGATGCGGCACCTGCCCGAGGACGCCGTCGCCGCCGATGCACAAACGAACGTCGCCGCCGGCGTTGACAACATATGCGCCGTCAGCGAGGACCTGTTCCGGTACGGTGCGGACGGCCGCGACGCGGCGCCCGACGCCCTGATCTCGCTCCTGACGCGCCTCCGCGAAATCCGCGGCCTCCGACTCATCCAGACCGACCACGGGAACATCGCCACCATCTCGCAGTACGGAGACCGCGAACTTGCGCAGGTCCGTTCGCTCCTCGTCGGCGGCACCGGCCAGAAATATCCATGGCTCAACGTCGGCGTCGAAACCGCGTCGGGCGAATTGCTTGCGGCGGCCGGATGCGGTACAAAGCTCGGCCCCGGCGGCGAAGACGGATGGGCCGGGCTTTGCACGAAACAACTGAAACGGCTCGTGCGCGCCGGTTTCTTCCCGATGGCGAGCATCGTCGTCGGCCTTCCCGGCGAAACGGCCGAGGACACACGCCACACGCTCGCGTGGGTCGAGTCCGTGAGCGGCGAATGCCTCGCCGTTTTTCCCATGCTCTACGCGCCGATCGACGGCACCACGCCCGAGCCGCTGAACGAACTTCAATGGCACCTGATACGCTCATGCTACGCGATCAACTTCAGACGGGTGCCCGCAATGTACGGGGACAACCAGCGGGCCGGCGGCGGCGGGCTTGCGAGACGATGCCTGATGCGCGCGCTCGGGGGCGGGCAGGTCGCGCTGTGGAAAATGCTTCTCGCGCGACGTTCGCGGAGGGCGGCCCGTGCAGGCAACGGCTGAACGGATTCGCGCCGCCCTCAGCATCGCTGTGGACCGGCTACTCGCCGAACGCGACTCAGACGGTTGCTGGCGCGGACGGCTTTCGTCGTCGGCTCTAGCGACCGCGACGGCCGTCAGCGCACTCGCGGTCTCCGACCGCAAGCGCTACGGCGACTTGATCCGCGCCGGCGCGGCCTGGCTTGCCGCCGACCAGAACACCGACGGCGGCTGGGGCGACTCGCCCGACAGCCCAAGCAACCTCGCCACCACGATGCTCGCGGTCGCCGCGCTCACGCTCTGCGGAGACGCGGGCAACGCCGGACCGCTTGCCCGCGCCGACCAATACGTCACCGCGCGCGCCGGAACGACGGCCGACGAACGAGCCGCGGCAATCGCGGCGTGCTACGGCCGCGACCGCACGTTCGCGGTGCCGATCCTCACGAACTGCGCGCTGGCCGGACTCGTGCCGTGGGAGGACATACCGCGCCTGCCGTTCGAGCTGGCCGTTTTCCCGCACCGGCTGTACCGCTTCCTCCGCCTGCATGTCGTGAGCTACGCCCTGCCGGCCCTGATCGCTATCGGCATCGACCTGCACAGGCGGCGCCGCGGGCCGAACTCGGTCGTACGCACACTGCTCGGCCTGGCCGAGCGGCCCACCCTCCACAAACTCGCGGCCATCCAGCCCGCCAGCGGCGGATTTCTGGAAGCGGTGCCGCTCACGAGCTTCGTCACGATGACTCTCGCCGACGCGGGCCTCGCGACACATCCGGTCACGCGCAGGTGCCTCGGCTTCATCGAAGCAACCGCGCGGCCGGATGGCAGTTGGCCCATCGACACCGACCTGTCGGTGTGGCTGACAACGAACGCCGTTCTGGCGCTTGACGCCGCGAAGACCCACGACGCGAACCTCGGAAAGACGCGGTCGTGGCTGGCCGCGCAACAGCACGTCGTCCCGCATCCTTACACGTCCGCGCGGCCCGGCGCGTGGGCCTGGACCGACCGGCCGGGCGGCGTACCGGACGCCGACGACACAGCCCGAGCCGTGCTCGCCCTCCACTCAACCGGCGGCCACGATGCGATACCCGCGGCGGCAGACTGGCTACTCGGGCTTCAGAACCGCGACGGCGGCTGGCCGACGTTCTGCCGCGGCTGGGGCAAACTGCCGTTCGACCAGAGTGCACCCGACCTGACCGCGCACGTACTCCTTGCGCTGGACGCCGCGCCACAGAACGGCCGGGTCCGCCGGGCAATTGAACGCGGCCTCGACTATCTCAGGAAGAGCCGGCGGGCCGACGGCTCGTGGCTTCCTCTCTGGTTCGGAAACCAGCTCGCGCCCGACGGCGCGAACCCCGTGCTCGGCACGGCCGCCGTTCTGCCGGTTCTGCTCAGGTTCAGCGAGCAGGAATCCACAGCTCGCGCAGTCGATGCGCTGCTCGCGGCTCAGAACGAGGACGACGGATGGGGCGGCGCCCGAGGCGTCGAGTCGTCGGTCGAAGAAACCGCGGTCGTTGTTTCAGCGCTCGCTCAGGTTCCGGGTCGGACCGACGTTCGCCGCTCCATGGCCGCCGGCGCCGGCTTCCTCGTCGGGCGCGTCGAGGGCGGCTCGTGGCCACCGCCGAGCCCTATTGGGCTTTATTTCTCCAAACTCTGGTATTCCGAACAGCTGTATCCTATCATCTGGACAGTGGAAGCCCTCGGACGGGCGCTCCGATCTGAAATGGAAGAGGACAATGGCTGAGGTGAAGTCAACATCGCCTCCCGTACGGCCGGACGACTCGGGCGCCGTTCCCCAGAGCCCGCGTCAGCGAAAGCGCATCCGCGACTGCGCGGACCGTGTCGCGGCCGGGATGGACCGCTCGCGCCCGCCGGGTCGCGAGGTACTTGAGGTCAACGCCCGGCGCATCCTCGATGAATTCGACATGCCGCACGAGTTCCTCGGGTTCACAATGGTCGCCGTGAGCAATTCCTTCTGGCGAGACCAGTTCGCCGCCGTGGCCTTTTCGAGACGGCTCCTGTTTCTGCCGACCTGCCTCCGCGACCGGAAGGCCTGCAAGGGGCGGCTTGACAGCGCGGGCCTCGACTGCGCCTCATGCGGAGCGTGCGCCATCGACGCGCTCAAGAAGACGGCCGAAGGGCTGGGCTGCCGGGTCATCATCGCCGAGGGCACGCCCGCCGTGGTGTCACGCCTTCTCGACTGCGACGCGGACGCGATAGTCGGAGTCGCGTGCCTCGACTCGCTCGAGAAGGCGTTCGCCAGGGTGGCGGACGTCGGCGTGCCGTGCATGGCCGTCCCGCTTCTCCGCAACGGATGCGCCGACACCGCGGTCGAGACTGACCAGGTGCTCTCGTTTCTCAACGCCCAATGCCCCCGGCCGGAGCGCCGCCCGCGGACGTACGCTCCACTGCTTCGGGAGAGCGTGCGCCTGTTCGCGCCTGAAGCGTTGTCGGGCATCCTGGCGCCTGTCCTGCCCGCTCCGAAAGCCGCGTCGGCCACCGACGCCATCGCTCTCGATTGGATCCAGGCGGGCGGCAAGCGGTTCCGGCCGTTCATCACACTGGCCGCCTACGTGGCCGGCCGGCACGGAGCAAGCGCCCTTTCGACCGATGCAGACACCGCCGGGCTGATTCCGCCCTCCATGAAGGCCGTCGCCGTCGCAATCGAGCTTCTTCACAAGGCGTCGCTCGTGCACGACGACATCGAGGATGACGACGCGTTCCGATACGGCCGCAGGACGCTTCACACAACGCACGGAACCGGGCCGGCCATCAACGTCGGCGATTACCTGATAGGGCTGGGCTACCGCCTGATCTCGGAACAGGCGGGCGACCTGGGCTCGGACTGTGTCACCGACGTGCTGGCGCATCTCTCGTCGGCGCACATAGAGCTGTGCCGAGGCCAGGGCGACGAACTGCTCGGGTGGAAGACGACAAGCTCGGAACTCCGGCCGATAGATGCCCTGTCGATGTACGCCCTGAAAACCGCCCCCGCGTTCGAGACCGCGCTTTACGCAGGACTCCGGCCGTCCGGCACCTGCGTCGACGACGCCCTGCTCAGGAAGTTCTCCACGTACGTCGGCGAGGCGTACCAGGTGCTCAACGATCTCAAGGACTGGTCGGAGTCCAAGGAGAACAAGGTCGTCTCGGGCCTCGACGCCCTGACGGAACGCCCGACAATTCTGCGCGCGCTCGCCATCGAATCCGGCGCGCGCGACGCGCTCGCCGAGGCCGCCGGCCGCGCCAGCGCGATCCGGGCAGTTTACGAGAATCACGGCGTCTTCGAGCAAGCGCGGACACTCGCCAACAAGTTGCGTCAACGCGCTCTTGGGCTGACCGAAGAACTGAAGGACGCGGCGTTCGCCGACCTGCTGCGCTTCATAACACGAACCGTCCTGCAACCAAAATGAAAATGGCCTATCTCGACACGCTGGACGCGACGCTCGCCACCGGCGCGAGGTTGATGGGCGAGGAGTTCGCCCGCAGGCGCGCCGACTACGTCCGCTCGAAACAGAACCCGGACGGCGGGTTTTCCGGGCGGCGCGGCGGCTCGGACGTCTACTACGTGGACTTCGCTCTGCGGACACTCACGCTCTTGGGCCACGCCGGCCCCGCGCTCTCCCGCGCGGCCAAGTATCTCGAAAGTCTGACCGCCACGCCACGCGATATTGTCGAGCGCTTCAGCCGCCTTCACTGCTCGCGCATGCTCACCGCCGCCGGCATCATCGTACCTGCTGATACAACGCACTTCGCCGGACGCGTGGCGCATGCGCCGGCCGACCCGTACGACGCGTTTCTTGCCGCATTGTGCTGCGAGATTCTTGGGGCGAAACCGGCGGACACGGCCGCTGAAGCGGTCTCTTCCGCGCTCCTGGGCGGCGCCGTCTCACAAACGAGCACGGTGGCCGCCTCCGTCGCATTGCTGACAATGAAAAACGCGCTCGGCGCGAAGGAAACGGAAACGGCGGTCGGCCTTCTCTCGCGGATGCAGGCGCCGGACGGCGGGTTTCTCGCCCACAAGGCCGCGCCAGAGCCGGACCTGCTCTCGACGTTCACCGCGCTCACAGCGCTCTCGGGAATGCGTGCATTGGACCAAGTCCGCCTATCGGCCGCCGCTCGCTTCGTCCGGGCCATGGCCGCGCCAGACGGCGGGTTCCGTTCCTGCGAATCGGACGAAGAGACGGACGTGGAGTACGCGTATTACGGCGTCGGCTGTACGGCGCTGCTGCGACATTACGCCGCGAAATCCGGCGAGGCCGAGCGTTCCAGAAACACCTCCACGAGCTTCTCCAGTCCGGCCTGATCTTCGGCGTCGAAGCGGCCCAGTTCCGGGCTGTCGAGGTCGAGCACACCCAGGAGCCGGCCGTCCCTGATGAGCGGCACGACGATCTCCGAGCGCGACGCGCCGTCGCACGCGATGTGTCCCGGAAACTCATGCACGTCTTGGACGACTATCGGCTTCCGCCCCTTGGCGCTCGCGCCGCAGACGCCCTTGCCGAGCGGGATGCGCGTGCACGCCGGCTTCCCCTGGAACGGCCCGAGCACGAGTTCACCGCCCTTATGTATGTAGAAGCCGGCCCAGTTGAGGCCCGGCAGCGAGTGGTAGACGAGCGACGACACGTTTGCGGCGTTGGCCAGGACATCCGTCTCGCCGCCGGTCAGCGCCGCCGCGTCCTGCGCAAGTTTCTCGTAGATTGCTTGTTTGCTATTGTCCACGGGCTCTCTCGACAGACGAAGTCCTTCGGTGCGCCGGTCATCGTAGTGTGCGGGGGAAGCGACGTCAAGCCGGCATTCGTGTTGCCATACCGGACGCCCCTGCTGTAGAATAGGCGGTGTTGACACCTTCTTGTTTCAAAGGAGCAATCCATGGCTGATTCCGGCGACCTGGCCTTGGAACAGGTCACGAAAACGTACACCGGCTGGAACGACGTCCTCCGGGGCGTGTCAATCACAGTCGGCGCCGGCGAGTCGGTCTCGATCGTCGGTCCGTCGGGATGCGGCAAGAGCACGCTTCTCAACATAATCGGCTCGCTCGACAAGCCAACGACCGGCACGGTGCGGCTCGGCGAGATCAACGTCTCCGTTCTCGCGGGGGACGCACTCGCCGCCTACCGGTCGAACGAAGTCGGCTTCGTGTTCCAGGATCATCACCTGTTACCCCAACTCACCGCCCTTGAGAACGTGCTCCTGCCGTCGCTCGCGATGGGCTCCGAGGACGGGACCGAACGGGCCGTCGGCCTGCTTCGCGCGGTGGGACTACTGGGCCAAGCCGACTCGTATCCGGCGCAGATGTCGGGCGGTGAGCGCCAGCGGGTCGCGATCGCGCGGTCGATGATCAACCGGCCCCGGCTCCTCCTATGCGACGAACCGACCGGGAACCTCGACCAGGAAGCCGGGAAGAACGTTGTGTCGATCTTCCTGCGTCTCGCGCGCGAAAACGGCGTCACGGTCGTGATGGCGACGCACAACCTGGACCTCGCGGCGGCGTTTTCGCGCCGGCTCAAGCTCCAGGCCGGCCGGCTTGTCGAATCGGACTCCGGAGGTGCCGCGTGAAGCTGAGCCGGGTCGCCGTCCGCAGTCTGCTACACTACTGGAAGACCGCCGCCGTCGTCGCGTTCGGCGTCGCGGTCGCGACGACCGTCATCATCGGCTCCCTGCTCGTCGGCGCCTCGGTGAACGGGAGCATCCGGGACGCCGCCCTGTCGCGGCTCGGCTCAATCGATCACGCCCTCACGTCGCCGCGATTCATTCGCGAAGAGCTCGCCGGCACCGAACGACTTCAACGCATCGCCCGGCTCGTGGTCCCCGCAATCATAATGCAAGGGGCTCTCAGGAATCCCGATTCCGGCGCCTCACTGCCGCGAATGAACGTGGTCGCGGTCGACGACGACTTCTGGGGTTTCTATCCCGGCGTCACGCCGCCGCCGCTGGCCGGCCGACACGTCGCCGTGAACCACACACTCGCGCGAGACCTCGGGGTCGCCGAGGGCGGATCCCTCCTGCTGACCGTCGCGCGGCAGGGGGCCGCGCCGTCCAACACGCTCTTCGCCCAGCGCGACCGCGAGTACACGGACTGCACAACGCGGCTCGAAGTGGCCGCGGTGTTGCCGGACGCAGGGCCCGGCACGTTCGCCCTCCGCGCTGGCACAGGCACGCCGCGCAACGTATTCGTGTCGCGGAAGTGGCTGACCGAGCAGATCGGCCAACCGGGTTCTGCGAACGCACTGCTCGTGAATACATCAAGCGCAAACACCGCCGAGCTTCAGTCGGCCTTCGACTCGGCCTGCACACTGGACGACCTCGGACTCAAGCTCGTGGTGGACGAAAAGAGCTCGTACCTGTCACTGCAAAGCCGGGCGCTCCTGCTCAACCCGCGCGAAGTGCAGGTGGCTCTCGATACCGCCACTGCGTGCGGCGCGAACGCGATGCGGACGAGCGTCTACCTCGCGGACCGCATCGTGCGGGAGGGCTCGGGCAAGCCCGGCACGTCATACGCCGTGGTCGCCGGCATCGAACCACCGGACGGCCAAACCAGTGGCGATTTCATCCTGCTCAATCCATGGGCCTCCGCCGACGTCGAGGCCCAGGTCCGTGATCGCATCGCCGTCTCCTATCCGGTCCCCTCCCCCGACGGGACATACACGACGAAGACCCTCGCGCTGACACTGCGGGGCGAGATCGACCTGATGGACCCCGGCCTCGTCCCCGAGTTCGAGGGGATCACGGACGCCGACGCGATCAGCAAGTGGCATCCGCCGTTCCCGATCGACCAGAAGCGCGTGACGTGGCGGGACGAGGCGTACTGGCAAAAGTACCGGGCCGCTCCGAAGGCGTTCGTGTCCATCGACACCGTTCGCGCGATGTGGAGCGAGTCGGGCACCGACCGCTGGGTGACGGGCGTCCAGGTCATGCCGCCGCAGGGCGAAGAACTTGCCGCGTTGAAGGACAGGTTCTCGCAGGAGTTTCTGGGGCGGTTCCGGGCCGAGGATGCGGGGCTCGTGTGGCGGCCGGTCCGGGCACTGGCCATGGCGGCATCGAAGGGCTCGACGGATTTCGGCGTGCTCTTCGTGTCGATGAGTTCGTTCATCGTCCTCGCGGGTGCGGCGCTGGCCGGCATGCTGATGCGGCTCTCGGTCGAACGCCGCACGGCGGAAACCGGCATCCTGCTGGCGGCGGGGTTCCGCATGCCCGACATCCGGCGTGTCCTGTTCGCGGAGTGCGCCGTGCTCGCGGTCGCGGGTGCGCTCGCGGGCGTTCCGCTCGGAATGCTGTACGCGGCCGGAATCATGCACGGGCTCCGCACATGGTGGACGGGGGCCGTCGGAACGTCCGCCCTCTGGCTCCACGTGGACACGCCGGCGCTCGCCGGCGGCCTTGCGTGCGGCCTGGCGACCGGGCTGGCCGCGATCTGGTGGGGCGCACACAAGTTGCTTCGGCGGCCGGTGCTCGAACTGCTCTCCGGCGAACAACCGATGCCCGCGTCGCCCGCCGCCGGACAATCCCGCAAGCTCATGCTCCGTGCCTTCGTCGCGGCGCTGGCCGCGGCCGCGCTGCTCTTCGTGCTCTCACTGGCACACGCGATACCAACCGTGCCCGCGTTCTTCGGGACCGGAGCCGCGCTCCTGGGCGCAGGGCTTGCCGGGTCCGCGCTCCTCTTGTTCAGGCGGGCCGGCCCGCATGGCCGAAGGGCGCCCCTGCTCTGGCTCGCGGCCCGGAACGCCGGCGCGAACCGGGGCCGCAGTATGCTCGCGATCGCGCTCCTCGCGTGCGCGACGTTCGTCATCGTAACGGTCGCCGCAAACGAGCGCGACTTCTCGCAGAGCGATGTGACCGACCAATGGTCGGGAACGGGCGGGTTCTCGCTTCGCGCGGTCTCGTCCCTGCCCGTCCATTATGACTTCGGTACCCCGGCAGGCCGGGCGAAGCTGGCATTCGCGCCAGAGGACGAACCGGCCTGGCAGGACGTCAAGGTCTTCTCGTTCCTGCTCTCATCGGGCGACGACATCAGTTGCCTGAACCTCGCGCGGCCCGCGGCGCCGCGCGTGCTCGGCGTCGACGACGCGATGATCGACCGCAACGGGTTCTCCGTCCAGGTCGACACCGACGACCGCGGGTGGAACCCGTGGCTTCTGCTGAAAGCCCCGCGCAAGGACGGCGAGGTCGTTGGGTTCGGCGACTCGGCGAGCGTCCAGTGGCAACTTCACAAAGGGCTCGGCGACACGGTCAATGTGCCGGACGAAGCGGGCAGGCCGGTCGCCGTTCGCATGGCCGGGCTGCTCTCTGGAAGCATACTCGCGAGCGAACTCTTGGTCTCGAACGACAACTTCCGCTCGATGTTCCCGACCGAGGCGGCTCCGCGTTTCTTCCTGATAGAGACCCCGCCCGGCCAGGCAGAGGCGGTCGCGGCGTCCCTGCGGCGGAACCTCGGCGACGCCGGCGTCGAGGTCCGCGAAACGCGCGAAATCCTGAACGACCTCATCGGCGTGCAGAACACGTACCTGATGACATTCCTCGCGCTCGGCGGGCTGGGCCTGCTGATGGGGACGGTCGGGCTGGTCGTCGTGTTGCTCCGCAACGCGCTCGAACGGCGGCGCGAGTTCGCACTGATGCTCGCGACGGGCTTCAAGCGGCGGCATCTCGCGGCGCTGCTCGTCGTGGAGAACACGGGGCTGTTGGTTGTTGGACTTGTCTGCGGCGCGGTCGCGGCACTCGTGGCCGTGGCGCCCCAGCTCGCGTCCGTGAATTCGCGCGTCAACTGGGCCGGGCTTGTCGCCCTGGTCGCGGGCATAATCGTCGTCGGCCTCGGTTCGTGCGTCGTCGCGGCGGCATCGGCCGTCCGCGGCCGATCGCTCGACGCACTCAGGGCGGAGTAAGAATCCTATGCGGCTCTGCGCAATGCTCCTCATCATGGCGGCACTCGTGGCAGTCCACGCTTCGCAAGCCCACGCAGAGGACACGGACGACTGGCCGTCGTTCCGCGGCTCGAGCGAAATGACGGGCGTCGCGGCGTCCGCCCTTCCCGCCGACCTCGAAATAGTCTGGACGCACGAGGCCGGCTCGGCGGTCGAATCCACCGCCGCCATCGTCGGCGACCGCGTCTACGTCGGCACGCAGAAGGGCGAGGTGCTCTGCCTCGACCTCGCGGACGGCTCGCTCAAGTGGACATTCGACGCGGCCGACTCGGTCACGGCCTCGCCGTGCGTCGCCGGCGGCACGGTGTACGTCGGCGACGAGAGCGGCCTGTTCTACGCACTCAACGCCGCTGACGGAAAGAAGCTCTGGCAGTTTCCGGTCAAGGCCAAGATCATCTCGTCGGCGACGCCCGCGCCCGGGGTCGTTCTGTTCGGCTCCTACGATGCGCACCTCTACTGCCTCGACGCGAAGACCGGCGAGCAAAAGTGGGCGTTCAAGGCCGACTCGTTCGTGCATGGCTCGCCGTGCGTCGCGGGCGGGCAGGCAGTCATCGCCGGATGCGACGGACAGGTCCGCTTCATCGAAGTCGATTCGGGAAAACAGGCCGCGGTCGCGGCGACCGACAGGAACTTCGCCGCCTGCGCCGCATACGACAACGGACATGTGTACGTGGGCGACATGTCCGGCCGGTATCGCAAGATCGCCTGCAAGAACGGCGCAATCGCATGGGACGTCGAAGACAAGACTGGCGGCTCATGCTACGCCGGGGCCGCAATTGATGGCGACGCTCTCGTTTTCACGTCTCGCGGCCGCGCGGTGTTCCGCGCGAACACCGGGAACGGCGAGGTCGTGTGGCGCGTCGCCGTGAAGGGAACGGTCGATTCGTCGCCCGTCATCGCCGGTGACGCCGTGTACGTGGGGGCGTCGGACGGGAACGTCTATGCGTTCCGGCTGAGCGACGGCGATGAGGTCTGGAGATTCGAGGCCGGGGCGGCGGTCACCGCCTCGCCCGCGGTCGCGCGCGGCCGGCTCGTCATCGGCACGGCGGACGGCGCGATCTACTGCTTCGGCAGGAAGCCGAAGGCCGACGCAGACAAGTAGCGCCCTCTCCTCACTTCAGCTTGATCCAGGCCAGTTCGGCCTTGTTCCTGACGATGAGCTTACCGTCCGCTACGATCGGACCCGTCCAGCTCTGCCCTCCGAGCGGCTTGATCCGGCCGAGTTCAATGCCCTCATCGGGCTTCAGTTCAAACATCACCACCTCGCCCGACGAGCCGTCAACGGCTATGAGCGCACCGTCGACCGCGACAACTCCGCCGCGTTCGAACCCGGGGACTTTCCACGCGACCTCGCCGGTCTCCCACTTGATGCAGGCCAAGTTCCCCGTGGTCGTCGAGCCGTAGATGTATCCGTCCGAAAGCACAGGCGTGCTGAAATGCGACGCCATCGACTTGTTTTCCCATACGGCCTCCGCCTTGCCGCCCTTGATTCTAACGAGCGCACAGCCGCGATTATAGTTGCTCGTGATGAATATCTCGTCGCCCGAGACAATGGGCGTCGCGGCGTTCACGTCGTGGGCCGTGCGCCATGGGAACTCCCACAGCACCTTGCCGTCCTCGGCGTCCACTCCCATCAGTTTGAACGCGGTGAAGATGACGTACTGCTTCGTTCCGTCGATGGTCGCCACGACCGGCGTCGCGTATCCCGGCCTGTCACTGTTGCCGCCCTTCCAGATCGTCTTGCCCGTCGTCTTGTCGAGTGCGGCGACCGCGGCGTCGGGGCCACCGGGCACGACGATCACCTTGTCACCGTCGATGACCGGCGACATCGCCATCTGCCACTTGGGATGCTTGCCGCCGAATGTATTCGTGATGTTGACCTCCCAGACCTTTTCTCCGTCGATGCTGAGGCAATGGAGCACGCCCAGCCGGCTCAGCGTGTATATCCTGTCGCCGTCTACCGTCGGCGTCGAGCGCGCGAACCCGTAGTTGTTCTGGGGGGCGTCCGCGTACTTGAACGTCCAGACGTTCTCGCCGGTTTCGGTGTCGATTGCGCGGACGACGTCGTCGGCGCCCTGGTGGTCGATGATGAATATCCTGCCGTCCGCGACGGCCGGCCCGGCATATCCGCCGTCGCCCATCGCCACCTTGTGCAGGACGTTGGGCGGGTTCTCCTTCCAATCCTTGCGGATGCCCGTCTCCGGCGAGATGCCGTCCGCATTCGGGCCGCGAAACTTCGGCCAGTCCGCGGCCAGTGCGGACCCGAAAACACAGAACGCCACCGTCAATGCCGCCGTCTTCAAGATGCCGTGGTGCATGGGGACACTCCTTTCCTCTACCGATGTTCGGGCCACCACCCATCAGGCCGCACGCGACACGACCCCTTGTGGCCGGCCATTCTACCAGAACACACAGTTCATCGGTAGGATTTTGTGCGCTGATTCGGCCACAGACCAGCCGGCCCTGCGAAACCTGGCATGCGGCCGATCATGATGTTGAAAAACCGCGCCGCCTCTGTATAATGGCCGTCGGCGTTGACAATATGGCGGCGTAGCTCAGTGGTTAGAGCAGAGGAATCATAATCCTCGTGTCCGGGGTTCGAATCCCTGCGCCGCTACCAGAAGAACGGCACGGATTCCCAGTGTTTTGGCGCGCCACGGCCACGAGGCCGCCGGAGAATAGTGGTCGAGCGACGCTCACCCTGTTCACTTCCCGCCGCAGAAGATCTTCTCGAGGTCGAAGTCACTGATGGTCTTGAAGGCGACGAGCGTCGTCGTCCCCTCGATGCCCTCGAGCTTGAGCATCCGGTTGGTGACGATGTCGGCGAGGTGCTCGTGCGTCCCTATCCGGATGACGGCGACAAGGTCGTGCTCACCCGCGACCGAATGGACCTCGGCGACGCCGTCGATCAGCAGGAGCGCCTCGGCCGTCTCGTTAACGGCGCGCCTGTGCGCCTTGACCAGCACAAATGCGGTGACCATGCGTTTCTCCTCCAAAGACGCCTTTCGCCCACGCCTCGCAGTACGCCATTCTAGCCCCCGCGCGGTGGGAGGTCAACGCGCAGCGCCGCACGTCCGGCGCCGCCGCCTCTCTGCGGCCCCACCTCCAGCGCCGGTGCATGCCGCCAACGCGCTACGCTGACAATCTATCCCAGCTGGGACAAATTGTTAACACGGCCGCGACCGGTCGGGTCGCCTGCTCCTGCCCGACGTCCAGCCGCCATCCTTGACATGCGGGCCTCGGCGCCTATAATTCCTCTTATTACGGTGCGTACCGCGACCAGAAGGTGTCTTTATTGAAGGAGGACAGGGATGTCCGTGAAGCTTGGTATCAACGGATTTGGCAGGATCGGCCGGCTCGTGCTGCGGGCCGTCAAGAAGAGCAAGGCCGACATCGACGTCGTGCTCATCAATGACCTGGGCAAGCCGGACGACCTCGTACACCTGCTCAAGTACGACTCGGTCCACGGCCGCTACCCGGGCAAGCTCGAGGCCTCGGACGACGGGATGGTCGTCGACGGCGACGTGGTCAAGGTGACCGCCGAGAAGGACCCGTCGAAACTGCCCTGGGGCAAACTCGGCGTGGACGTTGTGCTCGAATCCACCGGCGTCTTCCGCAAGCGCGAGCAGATCGAGATGCACCTGAAGGCCGGGGCGAAGCGCGTGCTCCTGTCGGCGCCCGCGAAGGACGAGATCGACGCAACGATCGTGCTCGGCGTGAACGACGATACACTCAAGCCCGAGCACAAGATCATCTCGAACGCGTCCTGCACGACGAACTGCCTCGCGCCGGTCGCCAAGGCGCTGCACGACGCGTTCGGCATCGAGCGCGGCCTGATGACGACCGTCCACGGCTACACGAACGACCAGCGCATCCTCGACCTCATCCACTCGGACAAGCGCCGGATGCGCGCCGCCGCGCTGAACATCATCCCGACCTCGACGGGCGCCGCGAAGGCCGTCGGTAAGGTCATCCCGGACCTGAACGGCAAGCTCAACGGCATGGCACTCCGCGTGCCGGTGCCGGACGGCTCCGCCGTGGACCTCGTCGCCGAGCTCAAGAAGCCGGCCTCGGTCGAGGAAGTGAACGCCGCCGTCAAGGCGCTGTCCGACAAGATGCCGAACATCCTCGGCTATACCGAAGACGAGATCGCGAGCAGCGACGTCATCGGCGACCCGCGTTCATCGGTGTTCGACTCGGCCTGCACGATGACGATCCCGGGCTCATCGATGGTCAAGGTCATCTCGTGGTACGACAACGAGTGGGGCTACTCGTCCCGCTGTGTCGACCTCATCAAGATGATGGCCGCGCTCTGACACGAAGTTTGCAGGGACCGAGGGGCGTCGCGACCCGGCCGCGGCGCCCCCGCCCCGAACGGGGGAACGACACATGGCAAAGATGACCATCCGCGACGTCGAGTTGAAGGGTACGCGCGTCCTGATGCGGGTCGACTTCAATGTCCCGCTCGACGACAACCGGAATATCACGGACGACACCCGGATTCGCGCGGCCCTGCCCACCATCGAGTACGCCGTGGGCAAGGGCGCGAAGCTGGTGCTGATGTCGCACCTCGGCCGGCCGAAGGGCAAGGTCGTGCCTGAGATGGGGCTTGCGCCCGCGGCGGCCGCGCTGGCCAAGTTGCTCGGCAAGCCGGTCAAGCAGCTCGGCGACTGCATCGGCCCCGAGGCCGACGCGGCCGTTGCGACAATGAAGGACGGCGACGTCGTCCTGCTCGAAAACCTCCGCTTCCACCCGGAGGAGGAGAAGAACGACGCGGAGTTCGCCAAGAAGCTCGCGTCGCTCGGCGAACTCTACGTGAACGACGCGTTCGGCACGGCGCACCGCGCGCACGCCTCGACCGAGGGCGTGACGAAGTACCTCAGCCCGGCCGTGTCGGGACTGTTGCTCGAGAAGGAAATCGAGTACCTGAGCAAGGCGCTCGAAAATCCCGACCACCCGTTCGTGGCCGTGCTGGGCGGGGCGAAGGTCTCGGACAAGATCGGCGTTATCGAAAACCTGCTCGACAAGGTCGATTGCCTCATCATCGGCGGCGGAATGGCCTACACCTTCCTCAAGGCGAAGGGCGCCGGCGTCGGCAAGTCGAAACTCGAGGCGGACAAGGTCGACACGGCGGCACGCATTCTCGGCCTGGCCAAGGACAAGGGCGTTGAGTTTCTACTGCCCGAGGACCACGTCATCGCGGACGACTTCAACGAGGCGGCGAACAAGAAGACCGTGACCGGCGACATACCGGACGGCTGGATGGCGCTCGACATCGGGCCCGCAACGGCGATGGCTTTCACGGCGAAGCTGACGACCGCGAGGATGGTTGTCTGGAACGGCCCGATGGGCGTGTTCGAAATGGCCCCGTTTGCGGCCGGCACCCACGCGGTCGCCGAGACGCTCGCAAAGTCGGACGCAACGACTATCATCGGCGGCGGCGACTCGGTCGCCGCGGTCCACCAGTTCGGCGTGGCCGACCAGATGTCGCACATATCGACCGGCGGCGGGGCGTCGCTCGAGTTCCTCGAGGGCAAGGTGCTGCCCGGCGTCGCCGCACTGACCGACAAGTAACCCCTCCCTGCGGAGCGGCCCGTGCCCACAAAGGAGCGAAAAATCAAGATCGCACCTTCCCTCCTCGCGGCCGACCTCGCCCGCGCCGGTGAGCAGGTCAACGAGGTGACGGACGCCGGCGCGGACATGCTGCACGTCGACGTGATGGACGGTCATTTCGCGCCGAACCTGACGTTCGGGCCGGCGATAGTGGCCGCGCTCCACGAGGTCTGCCGCCTGCCGATGTCCGTGCACCTGATGACCACAAACCCCGAGAACCAGGTCAAGCCGTTCGCCGAGGCCGGCGCGGCCGACCTGCTGTTCCACGTCGAGGTCGAGGGCAACCTCGTTGCACTCGCACGCGGCATCGGGCGCCTCGGCGTCCGGCCGGGCGTCACGCTGGAGAAGAAGACGCCCGCCGCCCGCGTCGCGGCGCTTGTCGGCGAGGTCGGCATCATCCTCGTGATGACGGTTAACTGCGGCTACACCGGCCAGAAATTTGACCCCGAACCGGTCGGCAAGATCGTCGAACTGCGGAAGATGTTCGGCGACGACGTCGACATCGCGGTGGACGGAGGCGTGGGCATCGACAACGCCGCGATGCTCGCCTCGGCCGGGGCGAACGTGCTGGTCGCGGGCAAAGCCATATTCTGGGCCGACGATCCGGCCCGCGCCATCAGCGACCTCAGGGCCGCGGGCGAGAACGCTTTCGCCTCGAACTGAACGGAGCAAGGGATGGCTTGGCACTTCGGACGAAAAAAGCAGGACATGCCGGACGGTCTCTGGATGCGCTGCGACGAGTGCGAGAAGACCGTCTACAAAAAGGACGTCGAAAACAACCTCCGCGTCTGCCCGGAGTGCGGCTTTCACCTTCCGCTCGATTCCGCCCAGCGCGTCGCCATCACGCTCGACCCGTGGAGTTTCACCGAACTGTTCGCGGACATGTCCCCGGAGGACCCGCTCGGGTTCGTCGACCGGGAACCGTACAAGGACCGGCTGAAGCGCTACACCGAGTCAACCGGCCTCAAGGACGCGATCGTCGTCGGCACCGGCACGATCAAGGGCTGGAAGGTCGCGTTCGGCGTGCTCGACACGCGGTTCATGATGGGCAGTCTCGGCTCGGTGATGGGCGAGAAGATATGCCGCCTGGCCGAGGTGGCCGCCGAGGAGCACATCCCGCTCATCCTCGTCTGCGGCTCCGGCGGGGCAAGGATGCAGGAGGGAATGGTCTCGCTGATGCAGATGGTCAAGACGAGCGGGGCCGTCGCGCTCTGTCAGGACGCGGGCGTGCCCGTGATAACTCTGCTCACGAATCCGACGACCGGCGGAACGACGGCGAGCTTCGCGACCGAGGCCGACATCATCATCGCGGAACCCGGCGCGCTCATCGGATTCACGGGCCCGCGCGTCATCGAGGAAACCATCAAGCAGAAACTGCCCGAGGGCTTTCAGAAGAGCGAGTTCATGCTGGAGCACGGGCTGGTCGACATGGTGGTGCCGCGGACGGGGCTGCGCGGTGTTCTCGCGGAATTGATAGAGTACATGCAGCCCGAAGGAGCGCCGCCGCGCGGTCCGGAACCCGTCGATCCCGACGCCCAGCCCGAAGGCCAGTCCGGCACGAACGTCGCCTGACTAATCCCCTCCCCCGGCCTATTCTTCAAGCATGCGGCCGCAGATGTTCAACGTCGAGATCGTGTAGGCCGTGACCAGAGCGGGGTCCGATTCCCACCACCTGTCCTCCGAGTTGACCCACGAGCCGTCGTCCTTCTGCAACGAGACCACCTGCTCGCCCAGCTCGACCGGCCACGCGTGCTCGGCCTCGCCCTTCTTGATGGCGGGCGAGCCCCAGAGTTCGAGCGTTCGCGCCATCGTGTAGTAGAAATAGAAAAGACCCTGCTTGCCCATCTCAGGGTGTTCCTCGACCGTGTAGTGGTCGCATATCCACTTGTACGCGGCTCGGACGCGCGGGCTGTCCTTGTCCATTCCGGCGAAGAGCAGACTCTTGAGCAGCGAGTACGTCGCGCCGCCATAGGAACGCGGGACCCGGGTCCCGTCGGGCAGGACAATGGTGCCGGCCTTCGAGGCCCCATCGACCGAGTGGTCGGCACGATATATGCCGCCGCCGTCGTTGGTGGTGACTACGCCGGGGTCGGCGTATTCATCGAGGTTCTGCGTCCGCCCGAGAAACGTGATGGCCCTCTCATAGACCTCGTCGCCCTCCTTCACGCCGGCCTGGGCGAGCATTTCGAGCGCCTCGGACAGGTTGATGATGTCGCCTTTGGATTCGTCGCTGCCGTAGCCGATCGAACCGTACTTGAGCTCATCGTCCGGGTCCGTGCCCTGGATGCCCTTGGTGTATTTCACGGCGGCGGCGATCACGTCCTTGTGCTTCTGGGCATCGACCGCAATCAGGGCGCGGGTCGCTATCGACGTGCGGTAGTTGGCGACCGAGCCGTCCTCGTTGACTATCGAGCCGTTCTCGCGCCGGTTCGACAGGATGT
>Ga0180435_10000838_pt1 | contig 32374 bp, 33 predicted proteins | sample SS_ome_3_FD_132467 | JGI IMG/M metagenome (GOLD analysis project Ga0180435, IMG submission 132467) | Hypersaline lake sediment archaeal communities from the Salton Sea, California, USA - SS_3_S_1 metaG | ecosystem: Environmental > Aquatic > Non-marine Saline and Alkaline > Hypersaline >... | reverse complement strand
CCGGGGTCGTCGAGCCAGTCGGCCAGGTCCACCACGACGGCCGTCGTGTCTCCGACGGAGAAGCGGCAGATATCCGTCTGATCCGCCCGGTAGAGCACGATCTCGTATTCGGTCATCTCCGGGATGGGATCCCAGGCGATGGCGAAGCGGGATCCGCCCAGGGGCTCGACCCGGGCGGCGCCGGGCGTGGCGCCGTCGCGCAGGATGCCCGAGGGGGTGATGTCGCCGGGGCCGGAGTCAAAGAGCGGCGGTATGAAGACGAGGGCGAGCACGGCCGCCACGGCCAAGGTCGGCAGGATGATGATGTTGCGGGGGCGGCCGCGCCAGCCGTCGGCACGGTCGCGGCGGATCTCGTCGGCGAACCGGGTCTCGAAGAACTTCGTCAGATTCTCGCGCCCGAACTCGAGATCCTCGTCGCTCGCGGCGTCCGCCGGCCTCATGAAGGACCGGTAGGACGCGTCCCGGGTGCGACATCGCGGACAGCGGTCCAGGTGCGCGCGACGGTTGTCGTCGGGCGAGGCCCGGTGGCCGTTCTCGTCCCAGTGATGGTTTCCGCGCGTCATGAGGGAATCCTCCCCGTGGCTTCGCTTCCGCCGGACAACGCGGCTCTCAGCTTGCGCCGGGCCCTCTGCAGGACGGCGCGGGCGCCGGTCTTCTCGGCGAGGCCCAGGACCTCGGTGATCGCATCGACCGGCATGCGGTCGAAGCATCTCAGGTGCAGGGCGTCGATCTCGACCGGGTCGAGGTGCTCGCTCATCAGGTCGATCAGCCGTTCGTACGACTCCCGCTGCTCCAGGAGCGTGCCGGGATCGGGCGTGCCGCCCGGCAGGACGTCCAGCTCGACGCCCAGCACCTCAGGCAGCGACACCCTGCGGGCCTCGCTCACGCAATGGTTGCGGGTCACGACGAAGAGCCAGGTGCTGAACTTCGCGCGCGGTCGGTAGCGGTGCAGGTTCCGGTAAGCCTTCAGGAATATCTCCTGGGCCAGATCCAGAGCCCGCTCGCGATCGGCCGCGTAGCGCAGGCACCAGCCGAAAACCTGGTCCTGGTACCGCGAGAAGAGCCTGGAGACAGCCGTCTGGCGGCGGGTCTCGTCCGTGTCGCCGAGGGCGCATTTCAGATCCCGCCCGTCGGCGTCGTCCTGGAATTCCGCAACGCGGCTTCCAGGCCCGTCCCGGTTCCTGTCGTGATCCTCGATCATATGAAACGCATGTCCCGGGGAAGAATCACAGGGCGCGTCCGGATCCTCGGATCGGATTCACCCGACCTTCGTGGTCCGAGTGTAGCACCGGAAGTGATTTCGGGGCTTCAGTTTTTTGATTTGGCGGGAATGGATATCGATCGGGTTGCGCCCGGCTTCGTCGTTCCATTGGCCAATGCAGGGGGGCGGTCACCGTCGACGGACCGGTCAGGGCGCCGCGCAGGGGAGGGCCAGGAGTGGTTTGACGGGGTTTGTACCTCGCGGTAGGGTCGGTATTCTGATATTCGGGATTGTCTATATGGAACGGACCTCGTGGGGCACGGGATGAAGCGTTGAGAGTCGGGCCGGCAGGTATCTGCTACCACTTATCAGTGGCGCCGGTCTCCCGGCTTGCAGGTGAGGCAGTCGTTCGGTGCTTGAGGACGATGATGAAGAAACCCATGGAGAGATGTATGCAGCGATCGATGTCAATGGTGATCCCTGCGGCCGTGATGATGGCGTTCATTCTTGCGGGCTGTTCCGGTGATGGTTGTCCTGGTAACCACCGACCGCCTCGAAATGAAGCCAGCGTCACCATAAGTCAGGGCGTATGGGGGGACGTGTGGTTCTGGCAAGGTGATTTCATGCCCGTTTGTCCCCAGGGTACTGTTCTGGCGGTCTCTCGAGAGGTCGTTGTGTTCGAACAAGTCGCAACCGGCGACATATTCCCACCCGGGGATTCCGGCACCTTCTTCGATGAAATACCCACAGATGAAATTGCGCGAGTGGAGTCGAACACGAGAGGCTTTTTCCAGATAGAACTCCCGCCTGGCGACTATAGCGTCTTTGTCGTCGAAGGCGATAGATACTACGCGAATAGTTTTGACGGCGATGGAAACATATTGCCATTCACAGTCGCTGCAGATTCGGTCTCGGACGTGTTGATCAATATCACTTACATGAGTGATTCGTAGATGGTGCGACCGGACTTCCCTGGTTTCATGAGATTGTCGGTGAAGTGGAAGCCCATCTGGAGTCAATCGGGGAGACTCCCACAAAGGCGTTCGGTCCGTCCCTCGAGTACGCCGATAAGATGGCCGATCGAAGAGTCCACTGGGTGCGGGTCAATTGACGATGCGTTCAGCCGCATGGTATTTTGATCCGCAAACCTGAGTCCTTTCGCCACAATCTAGCCTGAGATGTTCCAGGGGGGGGCGATGGCTGAGCAATTGCACGTGGTGGATCTCGAAACGTGTGTCGGCGACGGCCTCTGTGCCGAGGTCTGTCCGGAGAACGCGCTCGAGTTGGTGAACGGAAAGGCGGCCACCGTCGGTGATCGCGCAGACGCGTGCATATTCTGCGGCCAGTGTGTGGCGGTATGTCCGACCGAATCCCTGCAGATGCCCGAGCTGGAGGGCACGCGTTTTAGCAGGCTCGAGAAACGGACGATCGGGTACGACGCGTTCCTCGAGTTCCTGATGTCGCGGCGGAGCGTGCGCGTCTTCAGGGATCGGCCTGTGGAACGGGATATCATCGACAAGGTTCTCCGAGCGGCCTCCACCGCGCCGATGGGTTTCCCGCCCCACACCACCGAGGTGGTGGTGATCGACACGCCCGAGGAGCGGGACTTCCTCGTGGCCGAGCTCGTGAAGCACTACGACTCGATGATCAAGGCCTTCTCCAATCCCGTCGGCCGGGCCATGGTGCGTCTCAGCGCGGGCGCCGAGAACTATGGCGTGCTGAAGAACCACATCGTGGAATCGGCGGAATTCGCCAACGATCTGTATCGACGCGGCGGTGTGGACAGATACGCGTACCACGCGCCGGTCGTGATGATGTTCCACGCCGACCGATGGGGCATCTCCTACGAGGAGAACGCCCATCTCGTCTGTCACCACGCCATGCTGGCCGCCGTCTCGCTGGGGCTGGGGACCACGATCATAGGCATGATTCCACCGGTGGTGGAACATTCGAAGACCCTTCGTGCGCGCTACGGTATTCCCAAGGATCATCGCGTCCTGACCTCGCTGGTCCTGGGCTACCCGAAATACAGGTATCGCCGGGGCATCCGGCGCGACCTCGCCGGAGTGACGTACTGCTAGGGGGACCGTGGACTGGGCGACTCCGGATTGGGCGGCAAACAGCGGATATCTTAGTTTTCTTCATCGAGGTGGACATGGAACAGAACCTTGCAATCCTCACGAGTGTCCTGGCCTTCGTGTTCTCTGTCGTCGCGTTCTTCATCTCCATGAGAGCACAGAAACTGATGGCGTTGAACGCGGAACTGATCCAGAAATCCATGTTCCACATGGATTCCAGTACGGAATACGAGGGACGTCTGGTCGATTGGCCTGAAGCTTTTGCCCTCTACGGAATCGACCTCGAACGAGCCGGGCAGGAGGGCGTCTCGGCGCAGAACATCACCTATATGGTCCTGGTCGTGACCGCCCTGGTGTCGCGGTGTCGTGCGAACGGGATAAGTATCTACGACCGGCTGCGGGAATCGGTATACCATAGGCATCTGTTCGCATCCGAATTGACACGCAAGACGTGGTCCTATTCCCAGTGCTTCCATTGCTCGGGCGCGATCCGAGACATCAATCGCTATCTGAGGGAGGAATACGGGGGCGGTGACGATCGGACGAGTGTCCACTCGTGCGATTCGAACGCTTTGGTGTAGTATCGAGGAACGGCCATCGATCTGATCGTGAAAAAGCCGATGGGAGCAGGGAAGGAGATGGTTATGCCAACGAAATTGTGTTTTTCTCGGCCAGGAGCATCTTCATGCTGATTTCATTTCAGTTACGCGCCTCAATACGAGGTCCGTAGCGCTGATTACGGCCGAAACACAATTTCGATGGCAGAACTGAAGGAGATCGCTGTCGACTATCTCAAAGACAACGCCGGCGGGGACAGATTCTATGGCCCCATATCATGGGCTGGACCTGATGAAGCCGTTTTTGCGGCCCCTGCGGGCTCAGTGGCACGACTGCGAGAAAGCGTGCGCCGCTCTCGAAAAGAAGCGGGCCGGAACCAACCTGGAGGCGCAGACATGACTCACGAGCGCACGAAATCCCGTCCGGCCCCTGCGGCCCTGTTTCTCGGCCTCATCCTCGGCTGCATCCTCGCCGTCGCCCCCGTCGCCGGTGCGGGGACGCCCGGCGTCGTCCCCTCGGCGGACGGCACGCCTATCGCCTACGAGGTCCACGGCAGCGGCGAGCCGACCCTGATCCTGGTCCACGGCTGGAGCTGCGACGCCCGCTACTGGCGCGAGCAGCTGGCGCACTTCGCCGCCCGGCACCGGGTCGTGACCGTCGATCTGGCCGGCCACGGCCACTCGGGCGCGGGCCGCGAGACGTTCACCATGCGCGCCTTCGGCGAGGACGTGCGGGCGGTGGCGGACGCCGTCGGCGGCGATCGGCTGATCCTGGTGGGACACTCCATGGGGGGGCTGGTCATCGCCGAGGCCGCACGCCTGCTGCCGGGCCGGGTCCTGGGCCTGATCGGCGTCGACTCGCTCCACAATCTCGGCTTCCCGGTCACCGAGGAGCACGCGGCCCAGATGATCGCCCCGCTGGAGGCCGACTTCCCGGCCGCCTGCCGGCAGTTCGCCGCCGCGATGATCCGGCCGGACACGGACGCCGATCTGGCCGATTGGATCCAGGCCGACATGGCGGCCGCGCCCGCGGAGGTCGCCCTGAGCGCGATGCGCGAGTACATGGCCCAGTGGATCACCGGCGCGGGCCCGGCGCTCTTCGAGGAGCTGCCCCTGCCGGTCGTGGCGGTGTGCGCCGACATGTGGCCCGTCGACGCCGAGGCGAACCGGCGGCACATGCACGCCTTCGAGGCGATCGTGCTGGAGGCGACCGACCACTTCCTGATGCTCGGCGCCGCGGAAGAGTTCAACGGGGCCTTCGAGGAGGCCATCGCGAAGATCATACCCTAGGTGATGATTGCTCGGTGTGCCCCGGGGGAATCATGCAGAAGCGGACCCGGAGGGTGTTCTTGCTCCTCGTGTGCGCCCAGTTGGCGCACTCGGTGGAGGAGTTCGCGTCCGGATTCTACGAGGTCCTGGCGCCTGCACGGTATCTCGTCGGTCTGGTGAGCACGGACCCGGCCGTGGGCTTCGCCGTTCTCAACACGGCGGTCGTTGGCATCGGCTTCCTGTGCTATCTCATTCCGATCCGTTCCGGGCACCGCAGCGCACGGGGCGTGGCGTGGGTCTGGGCCGTTCTGGAGCTTGTCAACGGTGCCGGGCATTCGACGCTCGCATTGTCCAGGTTGGATTATTATCCGGGTGCTCTGACCGCTCCTCTGCTCATCGGCGCGGCGGTATGGTTGGCGGTCCTGCTACGGCGGAGCAGGGACGGCGCCGATCAGCAACCTCGCTGAAGTCGTCGATAGGAAGAAAAAAGCATGCGCACGATCCAGATAACGCGACTCGTGTCCATCGTCGCGGTTCTCGCCATATCCGGCTGCTCGGACGATCCCGTGTCTCCGGCGCCGGCCGGCCAACTGAGGGTGCCCGTGGACTATCCGACCATCCAGGACGCGATCAACGCCGCTTGCATCGGCGACACCGTGGTCGTCGCGGCGGAGGTGTACACGGCCCTGCACGAGCATACCCTGTTCTACGGCCGGGTCATCCAGGTCGCGGGGGTCCTGAAGCAGGGTGTCGTGCTGCGCGGCGCGACGGGGGACCCGGCCGATGTCGTCATCGATCCCCAGGGTGCGGGATGGGGCTTGTGGTGCGTCGAGGTGGACGAGGCGACGGGCCTGTCGTCGCTGACGGTCCGCAACGCCTTGTGGGCGGTCAGCGGATTCGGAGCTTCTCCCTGGATCGACAACTGCGTCTTCGAGAACAACGGCGACGTGGAGGCCGAGCCGAGTTCCTCCGGAACCGGCATGTACTTCGATCGCTCCTCATCGCTCGTCACCGATTGCGTGTTCCGCAACAACCAGGCGAGCAGTGGCGGCGGGGCGACGTTCTCGTCCTCCTCCGATGTGCGCTTCGAGCGATGCTCGTTCCTGGATAATCAGGCCACCAAGGGTGGGGGCTTGACCGTCGGGAACAACACCACGGCGACGCTCGTGGATTGCATGGTGAACAACAACACAGCCACCGAATGGGGCGGGGGGATCTACGTGCACGGAAACGGCCTGACGGTGGTCGGAGGCGCCGTATCGGACAACGCTGCGGGCGAAGGGGGAGGAGGCCTTTGTTTCTCGTTCGTGGGAATGGCCGAACTGGAGGACGTCGGTGTGACCGGCAACGTCGCACCCGAGGGCCCTCAGGGGCACGTCGAGGGTGCCTATCTCGTGGAGCTCAACTGTTGCGATACGGATCCGGAGGAGTGGTCGGGCTACGTGACCGTGAACGATGAAGGCTGTGATGAGTAGAGCCGGCGGTATCGGCAGGCGGGCGACGATCGATTTCTCGAACGGGAAAGAGGGGGCGATGCGCAGGATTGCCGGACTCGTGGTCGCGGTCGCGATCATCTCACTGTTCCTGTCGGCGCAGGTGGCCGTCGGGCAGGCCGTCCCGGTCGAGGTCGTCGAGACCGCCGCCGGACAGTGGCAGCTCATGCGCGGCGGGCAGCCCTATTTCATCAAGGGCGCCGGCGGCGACGGACCGAAGGATCTGCTCGCAGCCTCGGGGGCCAACACCTTCCGGACCTGGGGGATCGGGCCCGAACTCGGCGATCAGCTCGACGAGGCGCATGCGCTGGGCCTGGCGGTCGTGGCCGGGCACTGGCTCGGCCATCCCCGGCACGGCTTCGACTACAACGATCTCGACATGGTGGCCGAGCAGTTCGAACGCGTTCGGCGGGACGTCCTCGCCCATCGGGACCATCCCGCCCTGTTGCTGTGGGCCGTCGGCAACGAGATGGAGGGCTTCGCCGAGGGGGATGACGCCGCGGTCTGGTCTCACGTGCAGGCCCTGGCGGCCATGATCAAGGATCTCGATCCGCACCATCCCACCACGACCGTGACGGCGGAGATCGGCGGTCGGCGCGTCCGGGCCGTCCGCGAGCTCTGCCCGGACATCGACATCATGGGCATCAACTCCTACGGTGGGTTGCCGTCGATCCCCGAACGGTACCGCAGGCTGGGCGGCGACAAGCCCATCGTCATCACCGAGTTCGGCCCGCCCGGCACCTGGGAGATCGAGATGACCGGGTTCGGCGCGCCGCCCGAGCTGACCAGCACGCAGAAGGCCTTGGTGTACCGCGACGCCTTCACCGCCGGCTGCCTCGAGGCCGGAGGGCTCTGCCTGGGGGGCTTCGCCTTCGCCTGGGGCCACAAGGTGGAGGCGACCGCCACCTGGTACGGCATGTTCCTGCCCAACGGCGACAAGCTGGCGGCGGTCGATGCCATGACGGAGGTCTGGAGCGGGCGGCCGCCGGCCGACCTGTGTCCAGAGATCCGGTCCTTCGGTCTGCGGGGGCCGGACGTGGTGCAGCCGGGGGATACGGTCCAGGTCGATCTCGATGTCGTCGATCCCGAGGGGGCCGAGGTCGAGGTGTCGTGGATGATCACCGGCGAAGCGTCCGCCTACGACACCGGCGGCGACGCGCAGCCGGCGCCGCTGGAACTGGACGGCATCATCACGGCGACATCGGCCCGGGGCGCCACCCTGGTCATGCCCGGCGGCGGCGTGTACCGCATCTACATGAGCGCGAGTGACGGGACCGGCGGCGGTGCCGCGGCGAGCGTGCCCGTCAAGGTGGACGGGCCGCCCGGGCCGGTGCGCATCAAGCTGCCGCTGGCGGTCTACGCCGACGGCGAACCCGCGCCCTGGGCCCCGTCCGGCTGGATGGGCACCCACGTGGCGCTGACCATGGACCCGGAGTGCACCGACGCGCCCCACGACGGGGATCACTGTCTCAGGTTCACCTACGACGAGCCCGGCATGTGGGTGGGCGTGGCCTGGCAGCATCCGGCCAACGATTGGGGCGAACTGCCCGGCGGCTTCGATCTGACCGGCGCGGAGAGGCTGACCTTCTGGGCCCGCGGCGCCGAGGGCGGGGAGAGGATCGACTTCGCCGTGGGCATCCTGGGCACCGACAAGCCCTACCCCGACACGGTCAAGGCCGAGCGCAAGGGCGTGAAGCTGAAGCGGGAGTGGAAACGCTACGCCATCGATCTCGACGACGAGGACCTGAGCCGCATCAAGACGCCCTTCGTCTGGACTTTGGGCGGCCGCGGCCGCCCGGTCACGTTCTACCTGGACGACATCCGCTTCGAGTAGAGTCGTGCACCGGGCGACCACCTGGTGGTGGACATGAATCAGAGGATCGAGCACTACGGCTTCGGCCGGCTGGTCATCGACGGTGACGCCTACGCGTCCGACGTGATCATCCTTGCCGACGGCCGCGTGGAGGACGGCCGGCGGCGCGGCCGGGGCCACGAACTCGTTCCGGACGATCTGCCCGAAGTGCTGGCGGCCGCGCCGCGGCGGCTGGTCGTCGGCACGGGCGCCGGGGGCCTGCTTCCACCTGACCTGTTGAGCGGGCCCGTCGCATCCGGCGGCACGAACAAGAAGGCGGCAACGCGTGCAGATATCGGTGCACAAGCCCTATGAACGTCCCTACGAGAATCCGCTGAGCATCCGGGCGGGCGAGCGGGTCATTCCCGATTTCGAACGGACCACGGACATCGAGGGCTGGGTGTGGTGCACCGCGCCGGACGGTCGGTCGGGGTGGGCGCCCAGAGGCTGGTTCGACGAGGCGGACGGCGTGTGGGCCGTCTGCCGCGATTATGATGCGATCGAACTGACCGTCGTGCCCGGTGAGGTGCTGGAGGTCGTTCTCGAGGAGAGCGGCTTCTACTGGGCCCGCAAGGATACCGGAGACACCGGCTGGGTCCCGGCCGACCACGTTTCCGTGATCGACGGGACCTGATGTTCGACTCGACAATCCGTCGCTGTGCGATGCCCGCCTAGTGCGTGTCCTCCGGTCCCCACTCCGGCAGCCTGAACTGATCCGGGTTGTCCTCAATCAGACGTCGCAGCCAGGCCTCCGGATATTCCACGCCCTCGGTCTCGCCCCCCGGCTCGCGCACGTAGCCGTCGTTGTGCTTGACGAGGATCTCCTCGCCCAGCTTGCGCCAGCGTTCGACCAGGCCCTCGGCGGTGCTCACGCAGAAGGTGGTCAGGTAGGACCGCGCCAGCTCGGGATCCTGGCCGTGGAGGTCCCGCGCGGTGCGCTCGACGGCGGGCAGCATGGCGAAGAGGGCGTCCTCCTGCTCCGTCATCGCCGCGGCCACGTCGGGCATGATGCGCGCGTAGCGGTTGTAGGCGAGGTTGGAGACGAAGTTGTAGACCCACCAGGCCGAGTCACGGGAGAAGTGGTCGATGTCGCCCCGCGTGAACGACCGCGGCGCCCGTTCGAGCCCCGCGTAGAAGGGGGCGAAGCAGGTCGTGTAGCAGTCGTCGGGCGTGTACCAGTAGATCCCGCCGACGGGATCGGGCAGCCAGTCGCGGCACTGGCTCACCATGACGAAGCCCGCCTGCTGGGTGGAGACGGGGCGCTCCCAGCAGTACTCCACGTCGTCCACCTTCCACTTCAGGTCGCGCCAGCGGTAGGGGCTGCCGAAGGGGCCCGCGTCGAGGCCCCGGGTCATGTCGTAGGGCGTGCCCTCGAAGTGATCGCGCATCAGGCCCATCACGTCGCGGACGGTCAGCTTCTCGTCCGGCTCGATGAACAGCGGGTAGTCCTCGACGCCCTCGACGCCGCGGTAGTAGTCGGGGGAGAAGTCGCGCGAGGGGGCGGCCCGGCGGTAGATGGACCACACGCGTCCGGCGCAGACCCGCAGGGCGTAGGGCGAGGGCGGGTCGTAGACCTGCTTGAAGCTGAAGGGCCCGTCGGCGTCGGGATCGTAGTATCCCTTCTCGACGGCGAAGTCGATCACGTCCGGCGCGTAGAGCCAGTCGTCGGCGTCGTCGAGGGGGAAGGTGCCGATGCGCGGCTGGTTGGCGTGGACGGTGATGCTGCCGTCGGGCACGCGGCAGGCGACCCACACCGCGCCCTTGCGGTCCGGCCCCTTGCCGATGACGTCCATCATCCACACCTCGTCCGGGTCGGCGATCGTGAAGGTCTCGCCCTCATCGCTGTAGCCGTATTCCGCCATCAGGTCGGCCATGCCCAGCACCGCCTCGCGCGCGGTCGTGAAGCGCTGCAGGGCGAGGGACATGAGCTCGGCGTAGTTCAGCCCCGTCTCGGTGTTGTGCAGTTCCTCGCGACCGCCGTAGGTGGTCTCGCCGAGGGTGAGCTGGTGCTCGTTCATCAGGTTGAGCACGCGGTGGGTGCGGGCCACCTGCCGCACCTGGCAGCCCGAGTACCGCTGCTCCCAGTTGACGGGTTCCACCAGCGCGCCGGCCTCGTGGTCGGCCGCGGGAAGGTGGAAGAAGTGGGCCAGCGACCCTCCCGAGTCCGCGGAATAGGTGATCATGACCGATCCGTCGGCCGAGGCCCCCTTGGTGACCAGGATGTTGGTGCAGGCCGCCGCGTCGATCGCGAGCAGCAGCAGGACGAGGACGACGAGGGGGGTTCGGTGTCTCATGGACATCTCCTCCGATCTGGCGTGACGGACGGCATGACTCGCGGCCAGCTTAGCAAAACCGGGTCGACCGGTCATGGGGTATCGGGATATGTTTGCGGGGGGCGAGCGGGATCATGGATGGGCAGGTCATTCCGAGTGAGCGGCACCTGGAGGTGTGAGCATGGTGGGATTCAGGATCGGCGGCGTCATCCTCGCCGCGCTTGGCGCGCTCGTGGCGGGCTGCTCGGAACCCGTGGCGGATTCGATCGTCGTCCCGGCCGACCCTGACCGGGGGTTCCACTACCCGTACATCCTGAGCTTTCCGGAGGGCGAGCCGACGACGGCGCCCGGCTTTCTGCTGGTCGAACCCAACAACACGGGGCGCGTGTCCGACGACCCCGCCGTCCACCTCGAGGCCGCCCGGGAGCTCGCGCGGAACGCGATCGGGGGCCACGTCGCCAGGGCCCTGAAGATTCCCCTGCTTGTGCCCGTGTTCCCCAGGCCCGAGTCGCAGTGGCGTGTCTACACCCACCTGCTCGACCGGGACGTCATGACCCTCCGCGACGACCCCATGGCCCGGCCCGACCTCCAACTCCTGGCCATGGTTGACGACGCCGTCACGCGGCTTCTGGAGAGGGGGTACGTCGCGGATCGACGGATCCTGCTGACCGGTTTCTCGGCGTCGGGCGCCTTCGCCAACAGGTTCACGCTGCTGCATCCACATCGCGTCCGGGCGGTGGCGAGCGGGGGCGTGAACGGGTTGCTCATGCTGCCGGTGCCGCAACTGGCCGGTGAGACCCTCGACTTCCCACTGGGTATCGCGGACTATGCGGAACTCACGGGCCGCCCCTTCGACCTCGCCGCATGGCGCGAGGTGCCGCAGTTCGCCTACATGGGCGCCGAGGACGAGAACGACGCCGTGCTGTATGATGACGGATACTCGGAGGCCGAACGCGAGATTGTCTTCGCGGCGTTCGGCGAGAGAATGCAGCCGGATCGGTGGAAGTCGTGCCGGGAAGTTTATGACGAGTCCGGGGCCCGGGCGAGGTTTCGGACGTATAAAGGTGTCGGGCACGGCACGAACAGTGCCGTCAACGACGAGATAGTCAGGTTCTTCGCATCGGTCCTGGCCGACGGCAATCCTGCGGTCCCGAGGTGACGGGAGCGCGTGCAAGCGCGACTGGAGGTCCCATGGAGTTCACGCCGATCGGCACGATCCACAGTCCGTTCACCGATCCGGAGGGCATGCCCATCCAGCCCACCGGGGCCGCGGGCGTCATGGGCGAGGTCGCCGTTTTCGAAGACTATGCCGGCGGCCTGCGGGACCTGGACGGCTTCTCGCACGTCATCCTCCTGTACGTGTTCCACCGCAGCCGCGGCTTTGATCTGCAGGTCGTGCCTTTCATGGACGACGCGCTGCGCGGCCTCTTCGCTACGCGCGCGCCCAGGCGGCCGAACCCGATCGGCCTGTCGGTCGTGCGGCTCGAGCGGATCGAGGGGGCGGTCCTGCACATCGACGGTGTGGACGTGCTGGACGGCACGCCGCTGCTCGACATCAAGCCCTACGTGCCGGACTTCGATCCCCGAAGAGAGGTCCGCACGGGCTGGCTGGAGCGGACCGGCCGGATGCCGCCGGACACGCGGGCCGACGATCGTTTCTCATAGGCGTACGGACGGGAGGGCTCTTGAGACTCTGGTCGCTGCATCCCCGGTATCTGGACCCACGCGGCCTGGTGGCGCTGTGGCGGGAGGCACTGCTCGCTCAGGCGGTCCTGAGGGGCCGCACGAAGGGATACCGCCATCATCCCCAACTGGCGAGGTTCCGCGCGCGCCCGTCTCCGGCCGGCGCCATCGCCGAGTACCTGCGCGGCGTTCACGGGGAATCGTCGGCCCGCGGCTACCGTTTCGACGCGGGCCGGATCGGCCCGCGTCGTGATCACGGGAAAGCGACAGTCACGCGCGGGCAGCTCGCGTACGAGTGGGAGCATCTGGTCGCCAAGGTGCGGGAACGCGACCCGGCGTGGCATGTTCGACTGGAATCTATCGTGCGGCCCCGTTCCCATCCGCTGTTCAGGGTCGTGCCGGGCGAGGTTGAGGATTGGGAGCGGATTCTTTGATCGGTATGGTTCCGAACAAGAGAAACGCATCGTGGCATCGAGAGCCGCCTTCTGATATCACCGGCCGTTCTCCCCATTGACGAAACAGGATCATATTCGTACGCTATGCATTCCAGTCATCCGTAAGTTCCTACAGCCGGGGGACCTCCATGAACACTCACGCCTTCGAATCATGAGGGATTCGTCCGCCCAGGATCCGACCATCGACAGTCGGTCCGGCGATCCGGACGAGGCTCCCACCCTGGACAGCGTCCATGCCACGGCATCCATGTCCCGGCGGTGGGCCGGCAAGCGTATCGGCCGCTACCTGCTGCAGCGCCAGCTCGGCGAGGGGGGGATGGGCGAGGTCTGGCTGGCCGAGCAGACGGAACCCATCAAGCGGCGGGTGGCGGTCAAGATCATCAAGACCGGCATGGACACCGAGGCGGTCGTGTCCCGCTTCGAATCGGAGCGCCAGGTGCTGGCGCTGCTGGACCATCCGAACATCGCCAGGGTCTTCGACGCCGGCGCCGCCGAAGGCGGTCGGCCCTACTTCGTCATGGAGTACATCGAGGGCGAGCCGATCACCGTCTATTGCGACCGCATGAAGCTGCCGATCCGCGACCGGCTCGAGCTCTTCTTCCGGGTCTGCGAGGGCGTCCAGCACGCCCACCGCAACGCCGTCATCCACCGCGACATCAAGCCGCACAACGTGCTCGTCACGGTCCAGGGCGAGCGGGCGGTGCCCAAGATCATCGACTTCGGCGTGGCCAAGGCCACCGACGGTTCGTCCGCCGCCGGAGCGGCCTTCACCGAGGTCGGCCAGATGATCGGCACGCCCGAGTACATGAGCCCCGAACAGGCGGAGATGTCGAACCTCGGCATCGACACCCGCACCGACGTCTACGCCCTCGGCGTGCTGCTCTACGAGCTCATGGTCGGCGAACTGCCCTTCGCTTCGGCGGAGCTGCGCCGCTCCAGCCACGACGAGATCCGCCGCCGCATCCGCGAGGACGAGCCCCCGCGGCCGAGCCGCCGCTTCGGTGATCTGGGCGACGCGGCTATGGTGGTGGCCGGGCGGCGCGGCACCGATCCCGACCGCCTGGCCGCCCGACTCCGCGGCGACATCGACTGGATCATCCTCAAGGCCCTGGAGAAGGACCGCACTCGACGCTACGGCACGCCCGACGAACTGGCCGACGACCTGCGCCGCCACCTGGATGACGAGCCGGTGGTCGCCAGCCCGCCGAGCACGGTCTACCGGCTGCGCAAGTTCACGCGCCGGCACAAGGTCGGCGTGAGCTTCGCGGCGGTCGTGCTGACGATGCTGGTCGCCCTGGCCGCCACCATGTCGGTCCAGGCCGGCCGCATCGCCCGCGAGCGCGACCGCGCCAACCGGGAGGCGGAACTTGCCGCCCAGGAGGCAGAGACGGCGCGCCAGGTCTCCGGTTTCCTGGTCGATCTTTTCGAGGTTTCGGATCCGGACCGCACACGCGGCGCCACGATCACCGCGCGCGAGATCCTCGACGAGGGCGCCCGGCGCATCCCCCACGAACTCGAGGACCGCCCCGGGATCCAGGCGACCATGATGCGCACGATCGGACAGGTGTACACGGAGCTGGGGCTCTACGAAGAGGCGCTGCAGCTGCTCCGTCGCGCCGTTGAACTGAACGAGAGCCTGCCGGACGGCGACGGGCGCGAGTTGGCGACCAGCCGCTACCGGCTGGCGAAACTGCTGACCTGGCTGGGGGAGGACGCGGAGGCGGAAGGTCTTGCGCGCACCGCCCTCGCCCAGCGCGAGGCGTTGCTGGGATCCGATCATCCGGATGTGGCGGAGTGTCTCAACGCCCTGGGCATCTCGCTCCAGCACCTGGATCGCTACGAGGAATCGAAAGCCGCCCACCGGCGCGCGATCGCGATCCGGGAGGCCGCCTACGGCCCGGACGCCGAGGCGGTCGCGCCCAGTCTTCACAACCTGGCGATCGTCCACTTCTTCCTGGGCGAGTATGCCGAGGCCGAGGTCCTCTACCGGCGTTCTGCCGAGATCGAGCGCAACGTTCTTGGCCGCGACAACCACGGCTACGCGACGAGCCTGCACACCCTGGCTATCCTCTGCCAGTACCAGGACCGCCTCGACGAGGCCCTGGAGCTGGAATTGGAATCCCTGGACATCCGTGAACGCGTCCTCGGCCCGGACCACTACCATGTGGGTCTGAGCCTTGCCACCCTTGGCGAGATCTACCGGTTGATGGGCCGGACCGCCGAGGCCGTCGCGCACAACCGCCGCGCCCTGGAGATCACCGAGCCAGCCCTCGGCCCGGATCACGGGGAGGTCAAGTGGATGCGCGAGATCTACGAACTGGCCCTGCAGGCCGATGCTCGCGGATCGTGAGAGAACTGTGAGAGCGGCGGCGCCGAACGACTGAAGCCGCAGCCCCGGAATAGGGTGATCGCGAGTCCTGGTGGATGAGCGAGGCCGGCGGGCGGAATCGCATTGATCAAATGGCGGAGGTCGGGCATACCGGCCGGATCAACGAGAGCCGTCAGCGCATGAGCGTGAACTTGCGCGAGACTTCAGTCCCCCCGCCTTCGAGTCTGATCAGGTAGGTGCCTGCAGGCAATTGCCTTCCGGCCTCGTCTCGTCCGTGCCAGGTGACCTCGTGTGAACCAGCCGCGTAAGGCCTGTCTGCAAGCCGGGCGACGCGTCGTCCAACGAGATCGTAGACGGCGATCATCAAATCCCGGGCTTCGCTGACATCGAATTCAATCGTTGTCTGGAGATTGAACGGATTGGGACGGATGTCCGATATGCGTGTGCTCGGTGGCGTCTCCAGGCTGACGACTCGGCTGCCGAGCTGATCCCACGCTTGTCCAGGGTCACGGTAATACAGGATATATGTCACGTCCTCGTTTTCCGTCAGATGGCCGATCTCATCGAAAGCCTCGTGCCGGAATGGTCCGATCACCTGATACGGAACTTCCCACTCCGCCCCTCCGTGGTGGCCGACCAGTCGGAATTCACCCGGATCGGTATTTGCGCTCGCTTGCCAGGTCATCTGGACCAGATCCGCTTCGGCTTGGGCCTCGAACGATGTGATGTATATCGGGGACGGGCGGTCGCAGTGCGGATAGGCGAACCGGATGCCGCAACAGTCCGTGGGCAGATAGATGAGATCATCGACGACGCAAACGCCGTTTGATACGTATCCCGTTTCCATGGTACCGAGAAGGACCGGCGCCTGGGGATCCGTCACATCGACGACCGAGAGATATTCCAAGCTGGACAGGTACAACAGTGAGCCATGAATGGCGATCTGACGGGCGCCGCCGACAATATCTATGTATGCAACCAGGATCGTCGCCGAGGGATCGCCTATGTCGGCGACACTGAGGCCCGTGCGATGGGCCACGTACGCGAGGTCATCGTCAATGACTACGTCCGTGGCGAAATCGATCGCGTAGGGTCGGTCGATGATCGCGGGCGCGGTCGGATCGCTGATTTCGACAATCACCAGGCCCGAGGAGCCGTCGGCGATACATGCGATATCACCGGTGATGGATATGCCGTTGGCATGGCCCCATGTGTCCACGCTGCCGATGACCGTCATCGGAATGACCTCGGTCGTGTCGATCACCTTGAGGCCTTCGTCGCCGACTGTAATGAAGACGAGATTTCCGGATACAGCCATGTCGGTGCATTCCGAGGAGATATACAGCGATGGGCCGGTCTGTACGGGCAGGCCGTGGTCCGAGATGTCGAACATCGTCAGGGATCTGTCGGAGATCGAGTACAGATGGTCTCCTGATGTCTCGATCTTCTCGGGGAGATACACCGGTGCGTTGCCGACGATCTCCGGTGACGGGGCATCGGTGACGTCGAGCACCAGGATGCCTTCGCCGTAGCTGGCCACGTAACCGAGGTCGCCATGCAGGATGATGTCACGTGGCTTGTCAGGTGCATCGAATGAGCCGGCCAGGATAGGGGCCATCATCTCGTCGAGTATGACGCGTATCGACAGGCCGGAATACCCGTCTGCTACGTAGATGAGCTCGTCTTCGACGAACATCTCGCACGGTTCCCCGCCGGTCCCGATATTCCCTATGACGCGGGGTGCCGTCGGTATGGATATGTCGACGACATCAACGCTCCACCGGGTGGAGACGTATGCCCGCTGGCCGTCGAGGGTCAGCACCGTGGCGCGCCCGGCCATGTCGACGGAACCGACGACCAAAGGTGTGGCCGGGTCCGAGATGTCGACGACCTGAAGCCCCGAATAATAGGCCGCCACATAGGCGTAGTGAGCGTCCACCGCGACGTCGAATGCCGCGCCCGGAATCGTGACGCTGCCGACGACGTCCGGCGATGCAGGGTCGGTTATGTCGATGACATGCAGGATCTCTCCCCATTCCCATTCGTGGTCGGTCACGCAGATGTGGTTGCCGGACACGGCCAGGCCGCTGGCTCGATAAGGCGTGTTGACGGTGCCGACGAGGACGGGCGCCTGAGGTGTCGAGATGTCGATGATGCGCAGGCCCGCGTAGCCATTGATGACGTAGGCGTATGAGCCGGCGATCTCGACCCGGCTGGCGACGTCGCCGGGCAGTGCGAGCGTGGCGACGACGATCATCGATGATGGATCGGAGATGTCCACGACGCGCAGGGAACTGTCCCTGCAGGCTGCGTAGGCATAGTCGCCGGAGACGGCGACCCTGGTGACGGGGATCGATAGGGAGCCGATCTGGGCAGGCGAGACGGGGTCGGTGATGTCGATTGCCGTGAGGTTGTTGTCGCAATGATAAGCGATGGCATCGCTTATGGATACGCCGGTCGAGAATCCGCCGGTGCTCAGACGCGACCGCCATTCGATGAAATCGCGATAGTCCACGCAATCGATCTCCTGAGCCCCGCAGACGGCGCATGTGATCACCACATGGAGAAGAAGCGCGCTGAACAGGCTGGTATCTGCACGTGGGTGCGACATGGCTGATCCTGCTTCTCGTTCACGAAGCCGGCCACACGAGATGACAGATCCGACGGCAAGGTGCAGCCGATCGAATTGCTTCCTCCTAAGGCTACGTTGCCCGGCGCGACGTGTCCACGTCTCGATCGGAAGGGCGTTCGATGTGCTAGGCTCTTCCATGGCGGCGGATGCGAAGCCGCCGGCCGAGTCCCCGTGAACATCAAGACATCCGGACAGATGCCGATATCAAGCCTGTTCGTTGCACCGTTCCCACCCGATACGAAACGGACCTCATCATGAAGTCCATCGTCGTCGTCGCCGCTGCGTTGATCCTGGCCGCCCCGTACGCGTGCGGATCCGTCATCAAGCCCGCCGGCGTCGTCAGCGAGGAATACGTCTTCAACTCTGCCGTGAACACGATCAACAACGTGGGCCTGCTCGCGCCGGTTCACCACGGGAGCGCGACGGCCACGGCCCTCGGCGCTGTCCACGTCCACCACGGCGGCTACGCCGGGTCCTTCGCCACGACCGCGCCCGGCGGCGGGGCCTCCGACTTCTTCGCCTCCATCGGCGCCGACACCTCCGTGGACCTCGTCTACGATCTGACCGGTGGCGGGGACACGCCCGTCGACAGCGTGCTGTGCTGGCAGTACGAGAATTCCGGCGGCGGCGGCGCCAGCGTCGGCAACCACGCGCGGACGCTCGAGATCAGGTTCAACACCGAGGCCGACGGCCCGACCCTCTTCGCCGGGCCGCCGATCACGGTGACGCTGCTACCCGTCGTCGACGGCGACGCCGACGACGCCAACGACCTGGGCGGTGTCAACGCCGCACAGGCCTTTCCGCTCGGGGAACAGGCCGGCCGCTACGTCCAGGTCTCCCTGACCGACAACTACTTCGGTCTGCAGGGGATGACCGGCGGCGGCGACCGTGTCGGGCTCGGCGAGATCCGATTCGCCAGCGCGGCGCTGCCCGAGATCGAGCCGAGGAAGGCCTGGCTGATGGCGGTCCACGCCCACCCCGACGACGAGGGCATCTTCTTCGGCGGCGTGCTGCCCTACTACGCCCGGACCCTCGGGTTGCCCGTCGTCCTGGTGGACATGACCACCGGCTGGCTCAACGGCGACGGCACCCAGACGAGCGATTCGTACACGCGCCAGGCGGAGCTGACGGAGGCGGCCGTCCGCTACGGTCTGGACGACGGCCCCGTCTTCGTCCTCTTCCAGCAGACCAGCTGGAACATCGGCATCGAGAACGCCTGGGACCGCTGGGCCGATCACGTCACCGACGGCGACGACGTGGCGGACGGCCAGCGCAGGGCGAGCCGACGCCTCGCCGAGCTGATCCGCATCTACCGCCCCGAGGTGATCGCGACCCACGATTTCGACGGCGAGTACGGACATCCGGACCACAAGGCCCTGGCCTACGCGACGGCCGCGGCCTGGAACCTGGCCGCCGGCCGCGACGCCGTCATCGACGACGGGGTCACGCCGCCGATCGTCATCACGCCCGACGGCGTGGCCGGCGAGCTCTGGGAGGCCCGGAAGCTCTACGTGCACTCGTACGGGCAGGGCCGGCTGTTCCACGACCACTGGGAGACCGTCAGCATCGACGACGACGGCGATGGCACGGCGGACCGGACGCCCCGCCAGGCGGCCGACCACGCCCTGGACGCCCACGTGTCCCAGGGCAGTCCCAGCGTGGCCACGGTCTACGACCCGGTGGCCAACGGCGGCAACAGCTGGGACGATCATCCTTCGGAGCTGTGGGGCCTCTACGCCACCACGGTGGGGCCGGACAGCCCCGTCGCGGATTTTGTCGTCGCGGGGCGATCCTATTTGGGCTGGGCGCGCGGCGATTTCACGGAGCACGTCCCGGTGCCGTCCGCGACGGACTGCTCCGTCAGTGTCGCGGCTCTGGATTTCGGCGCCGTCGGGGTCGGGGAGTCGGTGACCCGGACGTTCAATATCACCAATACGGGTCTCGATGTCCTGTCTGGCACGGTCACGATCGCAGGTGACGATTGCGGCGACTTCTCCATCTTGGTGGGCACCGAGACCTACGAACTCGCCTGGGGCGACGCGCACACCGTGGCCGTCGTGTTTTCGCCCGACCAGACCTCCACCGGGTCCGACTGCTTCATCGACGTGGGCAGCGGATCATGCGATCCGATCCTTCTCTCCGGCATCGTCTCCGCAGTCCCCGACTATCCCGGCCGCCTCCGACTGGACGTGCGGCCCAACCCCTTCAATCCCCGGATCGAGATCGCCTTCGCCCTGACGCGAGAGCAGCGGGCGAAGATCGCCGTGTACGACCTGTCCGGCCGGCGACGGGACGTGATCGCCGATCGCCGATTCGCGCCGGGCGAGCACGCCCTGGTCTGGGATGGACGGGACGCCGCGGGCGCCCCGGTCCCTTCCGGAAGCTATCTGATCCGCCTGGAGTCGGCGTCCGGCGTGCTGGTGAGGAAGGCGATGCTGGTCCGGTGATCCGTGAGGCGGACGGCGCGGGGGCCTCCAGACCGCTATAGCCTGCGCTCAAGCACCTGATGATCCGGCTCGGCGAAGCCCAGGCGTCGGTAGAGGCCGATACCGTCGGGCGCTGCGTGGAACTGGAGATCGCAATGCAGATCGAGGACGGGGTTCACCCGGCCGGCCCCTTCTGAAGCCAGATCACGTCGAAGGGCTTGCCGAACTTCACGCCGATCCCCTTCAGACGGCCGACCACGGCGAAATCGCGCTTCAGGTGGAAGCGGAGGCTCTCCTCGTTGCGAGAGGAGACGTGGGCCAGCAGGTTGTCGATCCCCCTCCTGCGCGCTATGTCCTCCAGCTCCGCCAGGAGGCGGGAGCCGAGCCCGCCGCCGGTGAAGTCCGGCAGCAGGAAGTAGGTCAGCATGGCCGTGGCGTCGAAGGCCGGCGCCGGCTTGAAGCGGCGCAGTGCGCCGAAGCCGACCACGCCGCGCGCCGGGTCCTCGGCGACGAGGAGGGCGTGGGCGCCGTTGGCGAAGAAATCGAAGATCCGGCCGTCCAGCTCGTTCTCGCGATATACGGAGAATCCGTGGACGGCGTAATGGTTGAAGATATCCCGCACGGCGTCGCGGTCGGTTTTCCGGGCGGGTCTGAACGTCACGTCCATTCTGGTCTCCCGTCGCTCGTCGTTCAGCCCCTGGCCGGGTAGCGATCCGGCGCATCGAAGAACACGACGGCCTTGTAGCCGGCCGAGACCGTCGCCCCGTGGACCTGTCCCGCTGGTATGAAGAACATCTCGCCGGGGCCGCAGCGCCGGAGCGAACCCTCCGAGCGCAGCTCGACCCGTCCGGCCAGAGGCAGTTCCCACTGGTCGCCGTGGCTGTGGTCGGGGATCTCGACGGTCTCCTCGAACTCGAGGAAGACCGCCTGCTGCGTCGGTCCCTGGAGGGTCCAGCCGCGCGCGCCGGGCACGGGCAGGTCGATACCGGGCAGGTCTCTGACGAAGGCGGGGAATTCGAAATCGGTGGTCATGAGCTCACTCCTTCGGTTGTGCCTTCGAAATTGTGTTTCGGCCGTATTCGGTTCTGAAGGCCACTGTTTATGGCGCGTAACTTCAATGACACCAACATGAGTGTGTCCCTCGTCGAGAGGAACACAATTTCCGGGGCACAACTCACTCCTTCAGCTTCGGTTCCCGTTCAGCTTCAGTTCCCAGGTCTCGCTGACCAGTGATTTCCCGAACCGATCGCAAGGCTCGCGAGCAGTGCGGACGAAGCCGCAGGTTTCGTAGATGCGGCGGGCGTGGACGAGCGACGCCATGGTCCACAGCAGGATGCGGCGGTAGCCGGCCCGCCGGGCGAAGCGGATGCTCTCCTCGACCAGGGCCTGCCCCAGACCGAGACCGCGGGCCTGCGGCTCCACCAGCAGCAGGCGCAGGCGGGCGTCGTCGTCGGTCTCCCGGGCCAGGAACAGGGAACCGACGCGGCGCCCGTCCCGCTCGGCGATCCAGCCGCCGTCGCGGCGCGGATCGTAGGTCTTCACGTACGCGGCCAGGATCTCGATCACGACGGCGACGAAGTGTTCGTTCCAACCGTAGTCGCGACCGTAGATCTCGGCGTGCCGCTCGATCACCCAGCCGATGTCGCCGGGCCGGTGCGTGCGCAGGATGACGGGAGCGCGCGCCGGCGGCGCCGGATCCAGGATCGTCTCGATGGTTCCCATGGCCTCGACCAGGCGGTTCTGGTCTCCGAGGGGCACGTCGTTCATGAGGTTCTCGATCATCCGCTGGGACTTCGTGTCGAGCTCGGACATGAGGCGATGGCCGGCGGGCGTCAGATTGAGCAGGCGCTGGCGGCTGTCGGTGGTCGAGCGCGTCTTCTCGACGAGCCCCTGCCGTTCGAACTTGCCCAGGATCCGGCTCATGTAACCGGGATCGATGCCGAGGTCCGCCTGAAGGATCTTGGCGGTCGTGTTGTCGTGATGGGAGATCTCGAACAGGATCCGCGCTTCGGTCAAGCCGAGCGGCGTACCGAGCAGGCCCTCGTTGAGAACGCCTATCACACGCGTGTAGAAGCGATTGAATCGCCGGACGGCGCCGGCTCTCTCGTGCAGGGAAGTGGTATCCACGATGGTCGCCCCCCATCAATCTGTCGCAGATAGTTGATATCGTAATGCATAATGTTGACATAGTCAAATATTATGCCCCGTGCGCACCGGTCTCACCGGAGCGGACCGGAGATCCCGCATGGGTTGACGGGCCCACGGCCCTCGGGGACAATGCTGCGGGACTGTCACCTCGAATCGAGACCCGCCGGATGGAGACCGCGTGCGCCGCTACACGGACCTGCCCCTGCCCGCCGAACCCTACCAACCCGGCCGGGGCGCGCACCCGCGCAGCCTGCCGGCCGGCGCGCACTTGCCCGTCCTGGCCGCCGAGCCCATAGATCCCGACGATTGGCGCCGCTGCGTCCGCTGGCTCTACGCCGTGGATCTCTTCAACGCGGGCTGCTGGTGGGAGGTGCACGAGGTCCTCGAGGGGGCGTGGCTGGCCTCGGGCCGCACCACACCCGGGGCGGTCTTCGTCCAGGGCCTCATCCAGATCGCGGCGGCCCTGCTGAAGCGATCCCAGGACGGCACGCGGGACGCCCGCAGCCTGAGGCGCCGCGGCGCCGCGAAGCTCCGTTCCGTCGCCGATCCCTGCATGGGGCTGCACGTGTCGTCCTTCCTCGCGTCCATCGACGCCTACTTCGCGGGCGAGGCGCCGCGGCCGCCCGTGATCGAGCTGAGGGACATCCCGGGCTGATTTCCATGTAACCGATCCGTCCTTCGCGTGTATTCATGGTGGAGGTCGACATGGACCAGCTCGAATCGTTGTATCGCAAACACGCCTCAGCCGTCTTCCGCTTCGCCTGCGGTCTGTGCGGCGAGCGCGAGGCCGCCGAGGATCTCGTCTCGGAGACCTTCTTCCGTCTCGTCACACGCGCGCCCAGGATCGAGACGGCGACCGCCCTGGCCTACCTCCTGGCCGTTGCTCGCAACGCCTATCTCTCCGGCCTGCGCCGCAACCGGCGCGAGGTTCCGCTCACCGAAGATCATCCGTCCTGGGATCCGGATCCCGCCGCGCGGATGGACGAGCGGGCCCGTCTGGACCAGGTGATGCAGGCCCTGCAGGATCTCTCCGAGGGTGAACGGTCCGCGTTGCTGCTGCGCGTGGATCACGACCTGTCCTACGAGGACGTCGCAGCGGCCCTCGACACAACCGTGGGCGCCGCCAGGGTCCGGGTACACCGCGCCCGGCTCCGACTGGCTGACGCGCTCGAACGCAAGGGAGTGAAAGATGATGCTCGAAGTGACGCGTGAGATCGTCAACGACCTGTGGCCCCTCTACCGGAGCGGCGAGGCCAGTCCCGACAGTCGCCGGCTGGTGGACGCCTTCCTCGCGGGCGACCGCGATTTCGCCGCCCGCCTGCGGGAGAGCGCACGGCTGACCTCCGCCGTGCCGGCCCACCGCCTTTCGCCCGACGCCGAACTGCAAATGCTCCACGACGCCCGCGAGCGGGCGCGTATGAAGATGATCCTGATCGGCGCCGTCATCGCCGTCTTCGGCCTGGCCCTGGTCGGCGCCCTGGCCCTGGCCTTCTTCAGGTTCGGCGGCTGAGGTGGGCGGCCGGGGAGAGGCCGTCACGAAAACAGCCCCCGGTCTCGCGACCGGGGGCTGCCTCTATTTGGTAGCGGGGACCCGTTGTGAAGTCCAACAGAGGGATCGGGGGCGGGAATTGGGGGTCATTCCGTTGACTTGCGTGGGGCAGGGGAGGACCATGGTGTTGGTTGGGGCGGGGGCGGGGACCATCATCGCTCCAGCCCCTTCCACGGGTCTCCGGGCAACTTCAAGATCAGGTTGTGCTGGACCAGTTCGAGAGCCCGGTGGGGGTCATATGTGACCCCTGAGGCGAGAAGCGGCAGGACATCGCGCAGGAACGCGTCGTCGGCCATCTTCTCGGCGAGATTCGACTCGAACTGGGACCGGGTGACCCGTAGTCCGTTGTGTTCCATATAGCGCAGAAAGCAGTCGACGATGACCTGGGTGTCGAGATGTGGAAGGTTGGATAGAGCCTCGGAAAGATCAAAGAGGTCGCGCCCTTTCTTCCGCTGGTAGAGCGCTCGCACCTTGGTGCCGAGGAGTTCCTCGGGGCCGAAGGTCAGGAGATCGGCCTCGCCGTCGAACCAAGGACTATCGACCGAGAATCGCTCACGGCGCAGACCGAGGACGGAAAAATGCTCCCTGGTGTTGATCTCCACCTTGAGCTTCAGCGGAGTGACCGGCTTCGCCTCCGAGTCGAAACGGTAAACGAAGGTCGCGCGCCCACGGCTCTGCTTCCAGCGAGGATCTCCCAGCCACGGGTCCAGGCGCGTTCGCATGGCATTCAGGACCGGTCCGATGGGCCCGGGGTTGACCTGCACCATGTCGATATCCTCGGAATAACGGGTCGGCGGGTCGAAGTGGAGCTTCTGCAGCGCCGTGCCGCCACGAAAGGCGAGTTCCTGAGCCAAGAGGTCGTCGCGGTAGAGTTCGACGAGCGCACGGCTGATGACGAGATCCTGCTCGACCTGGGCGTCGGTAGCCCACGGTGCGGCGTCGCGCCACGCGGTGATGTGGGCGCGCGGGATCATGGCTCGACCTCGATCTTCTCATTGATCAGCAGGCGCCAGCGGCTGTCCTTCGACGCAGCGTCGGACGGCCGGTCAGGCCGCAACGCCACGTAGCGGTGGCCGCGCTCAGCGATCCAGGCGGCCAATTCCGAACTGACCTCACTCGCTCCGACCAGATCCAGCAGAAAGCCCAGTCGCTGTGCGCTCGGTACGCTGCCGTCGAGTTTGGCGGCCTCCAATGTCCTCACGGGATCCAACTTCTCGGCGAGTTCGGCCAGCACGGAGGCCACATGACCGATATGGCCTGCGGCTGCCTGGTATCTCAGCATGTCCAGGGCGGTCGCCTCGGGAGTCGAGACGCGCATCAGGCCGGTCTCGGTTTTCACGTCCAGGACCGGGGTGGACTCCATGCCCCGCTTCTTGAAGAACCGGATCCGCCCGCGGCCGGCCTCGACGGATCTGAGCTGCCCGTCCGAGATGACCTGGAACTCCTGCGGCTGTTGGTGGGCGGCCCCATGCAACGATGCCGCAGTTAGCAGCCCCACGTAGTAGGGCCGTTCGGAGAAGGCCATCAAGTCGCGGATGTACCAGTCCGGGGGTGGTGCTCCCGCGTCTCGGTATTCTATCGGCACGATGATGTAGAAACCGCGGCGGGGAACAGCCAGGCGGTTCTTGGCGAGCAGCCGCTGGACCGCTTTGGTCAGGGCCGTATCGGTGATTCCGAGCGATGCGATTGCCTCGTCGCGGGTCAAGGTGTAGCGGCCACGGGCCTGGAGCTCGTCGACCAGCTTGGCCAGGCTTTCGGGATCTTGGTGCTGTCTTGTATGCAAAACTGGACCTCCTGCAGCCGGTTCTGCGTACGGGCTGCTCAGGAGAGGATAGCTGGAGTGGCGAGAATTGCAAGACAACATGCACAAGTGGACGGAAAATGTCTTCATGTGCATATGGATTGCGAGTCCCGGGGCGCCGATCGAATACGTACCTATTTGTTGGACATAATCTTATGTTCTTGTCCCCAGTTCGGAAAACGTCGGGGATGGATAGAACAGGGGGATACTATGGCCAGCCTATGGCTGATACAGGGGTATGTTGGGGCGGGAGCGGTGATGAGGCCGAAGCTGCGGCGAGGAATGGCCTGGATGGTCTCGGGGATAGAATTCCCAGCGTTTCTCGGCAACTGCTGGTAATCCTATCCAAGGTTTCATCGGGACGTTTCGGTCGCGTATTTGAGCGCGTGACGACGATTTGACTTGCCGGTTTGGGTCTATACGGGCAGAATAATTGCCACTATGAGCGCAAGACAGCAAATGAAGCCCGCCGACTACTTCGACCGCCATCCGGTGTTCCGCTTCGAAGACTTCGTGGCGGCCCACGCGGCCGGTGGCCGTAGGAGCCGGCAGACCACTGCCTCCGTGCTGAAGCAGGGTGTGGCCGCCGGCCGGCTGCTGCATCTGCGGCGCGGCCTGTACGCGTCCATGCCCCGGGGTGCCGATCCCGGGCGCCATCCCGTCGATCCCTATCTGCTGGCCACGCAGCTCGCCCCTGACGGCGTGGTGGCCTACCACGCGGCGCTCCAGTTCCACGGCAAGGCGTACTCCCTGTGGAATCGGTTCCACTATCTGACCCGCGGAAGGCAGCGTCGGTTCGCCTTCGCCGATCAGGAGTTCGTACCAGTCCAGGCGCCCGCCGGGGTGCGGGACCTACCCGATCTGGGCGGTGGGGTGGTGGAGCGGCCGCATGCCAGTGGCGTCGTCCGGGTCGCGACGCTCGAGCGCAGCCTCGTCGACGTCCTGGACGCCCCGGAACGGAACGGCGGCTGGGAGGAGGTCTGGCGCTCCCTGGAGATGGTCGAGTACTTCGACCTCGACGCGGTGCTCGCCTACACCCGGGTCCTGGGTTCGGCGCTGACGGCCGCTCGGGTTGGTTTCTTCCTGGAGCAGCACCGTGACGTGCTCATGGTCGGGGACCAGCACCTTCAGGCGTTCCGTGAACTAGCGCCGAGGCAACCGCGGTACCTGGATCCCCGGCGCGAATCCGGCAAGCTCGTGAAGAGCTGGAATCTGGTTGTGCCCAAGCGGGTGACGACCCGGTCCTGGGCGGAGGAAAGTTGATGCTGAGTCCAGCCGCCTGTAGTTGTATTCCTATTAGGCAATTGATTACAACACCTTACCGCAGCGCCAGACCATCGTCCGCCCCCGTATTTTGGTCGCGACGGCCGAATATGACATCTTAAATATATCGTCGTATTGAAATATAAAATTACTTGACTTGCAATCCGACACTTGACATCGGTGTGTTAGCTGACTATTCTGACCGGCATGATGGATTTACCTGGCAGCCAAATCTGGCCCTACCGGCCACTCGTGGAAATCGCCGAGGTCTTCCTTGGACTCGCTTCGCCTAGGCACGTAGCTGGCGAGGCCGATGGCAGCTCGACCTTCCCCGTAATCAATGTGCGGGACTTGGACGATGGGCGAGTCGCTCCTCTCGATAGTCTTGAGTCTCGTGCAGTCGGTTCCGGTTTTCCGGCTGATCGATACCGCGTCCGAGAAGAGGATGTAGTGGTTACGTGTCGAGGCACCCAACTCAAGGTCGCCCAGGTCGGTGACAGTGCACGCGGAGCGGTGATCAGTTCCAATCTGATCGGCATACGCCCCGGTCCGGACGTGCTGCCGTCCGTACTATTCGCGTATTTCCGGAGCTCGCAGGGCCAGGCTGCGCTACTCGGCCGGAGCCGCTCGTCCACCCAAACGCTCGCGCTCAGTCCGAAGAGCGTCGGCCGGATTGCTGTCCCGGTTCCGCCCATGGAGGTCCAGCGGCGAGTTGCAGAACTGGTTCGCTTGGCAGAGGAGAGCTACGCGGCCGCCGTTGAAGCGGCGGAGTGGCGCCGAAAGGTGGCCCACCATGTCGCCATCAACTTGATGACCGGCGCCCTGGATACCGAGCCGAGGGAGAAGGGATGAAGAAAGCTATCGACCTGCAAGGTGCGTTTCCACAAGGAGCGCCTGGCGATGATTCCCATGTAAGAGGAGATGCTCCATGCACAAAATGACATTCTTTCCCCTCGGGAACGCTGACTGCTGCCGGATCAATCTCGAAAACGAGAGGACGATCCTCGTCGACTTCGCCGCTACTCGTGACCCGGATGACGCAGATGACCGTCGATGTGATCTGCCCGAGTTGCTCCGCGCTGATCTTAAGGCGAGAAAGCGCGAATTCTTCGACGTGGTCGCGTTCACCCACCTCGACAGGGACCATTTCTGCGGCTCGACCGAGTTCTTCCACCTCGAGCACGCGAAAAAGTACCAGGGAACTGGACGCATCAAGATGAAGGTCATGTGGGTGCCCGCCGCGCTGATCACGGAGGAGGCCCTCGATGACGATGAGGCGCGAATCCTGCAGCGGGAGGCACGTCACCGATTCAAAGAGGGGAAGGGCATTCGGGTCTTCTCCCGCCCGGAGCGGCTTCGCGATTGGTGCGAGGAGAATGGCCTGAAACTTGAGGACCGCCTCGCCCTGATCAGTGACGCGGGGACGCTTGCGCCGGAATTCAGCCTCACCTTGGACAAGGTCGAGTTCTTCGTCCACTCACCGTTCGCTATCCGCCAGAACGAGGATACGGTCGAGGATCGAAATGGGGATTCTCTCGTTTTTCAGGTGACGTTCGTAGTCGAGGATGTGCCAACCCGGGTACTCCTTCTTGCCGACTCGACCCACGATGTCCTCGCGCAAATCGTCGATATCACGCGAGCCAAGAAGAACGATCGACGTCTTGAATGGGACCTCGCCAAGCTTCCCCACCACTGCAGCTACTTGTCGGTCGGCCCCGACAAAGGAAAGGACAAGACCCAACCGATTGATCGTGTCGCTTGGCTGTACGCGAAGAAAGGCTCAAGCGGGGCGATCGCGATCTCCACAAGCAAGCCGATCCCGGCCGCGGGAAGCGATGAAGACAAGGACCCGCAACCGCCCCATCGGCAGACCGCCAGCTACTACAGGGGGGCCGTCAGGGATTTGAAGGGCCAGTTCTTGGTTACAATGGAGCATCCGAATACCAGGGCGCCTTGGCCGTTGGTGATTGAAATCGGGAAAAACAAGGCGACGCCGAAAAAAACTGCGCAGACAGCGGCAATCATCGCCACCTCCCGTAGCGCACCCCGGGCAGGATGAAGCGGATGAGCTCTTCCTACATCGACATCGGTGGCGAGCCTGTACGGCCTGAGGACCTTCGCATCAAGAAGAGCAGGGAACTCGCGCTCGAACTCGGGGGCGGTCGAATCGATTTCGCCACAATCGTGGAATGTCTAAGGGACGCCGATTCTGAGTGGGTGATCTTCGAGGTCGACGTGGAAGTCTCGCAGGTGCCTCTCCATCCAATCCTGCCGTCGGAACGAATCGCCGTGCAATTCAATGAACAGGACATCGCCTGCCCTGGGGTGTACGCGGTGCGCCGTGACTTCCCTCGGGTCCCACATCTCAACCTTCATACCCAAGAGTACCCTCGCAGCCTTTGCCTGTACGCAGAACGCTACGATGAGGTGAAACGGGATTGGACAGCGCCGCGGTTCGTGCATCGCATTCGCGAGTGGCTGGCGCTTTCTTCACGGGGAGAACTGCATCATGATGACCAACCCCTTGAGCCTCTTCTGTTGGACCACGCCGGCCAGATCGTTCTGCCGCGGTCGGTACTGGACGCGAACTCCGCGCCCAGGAGCCTTTTCGTGACCAGCGTCCCCACGCAGCCGACACGACGTTTGTTTCTGGTCGCTAAGGCTGCTCCCCATAGGGAAGAGGCACTTGATTGTCTGGCCAGCGTCCATTGGACGCCTTCGCATACGCATGGGGTGATTCATCGGCGCCCGCGAACGCTCGCGGATCTTGCCGAGATCTTGGGCAGTACAGGCTTGGACCTCCTCGCGGAACTTCGAGGACGTCTCAAGGAGTGGCAGGCATCCGATTACGGGATACTCGATGGGCGATTGCTGCTAATCATCCTGGTTCCTATGCGGCGCGAGGACGAAGGCGAGCCGGAGCGCGTTGAGACCTGGGCTTTCTTCTTGGGAAACCTCGCCGCGGACCACGGCCCGGGTGTTGACCTTAGGATACGCTCCATCGGGCAACGAATCGGGTTGTGGGAGGTCTCCGATGGACAAGTGGGCCTGCTGCTCCAGCCAGAAACGACGAAACGAGGAGAAGACGTTGGAGTGGACGTCCTGAACGTCTCATGGGAGTTGACCCGGGCGACGGCTGCTTCGATGAACGGTGACGAATCCCCCGTTGACCTTCGCGTCGCGGTGGTGGGGGCTGGGGCGCTCGGTTCCCAAACCATCCTTCATCTGGCTCGGAGCGGTTTCGGGCAGTGGACTGTGATCGACCACGACTGCCTGATGCCGCACAACCTGTCTCGCCACGCCCTCGATGGTCGTTTCGTCGGCTGCAACAAGGCAATGGCGTTGGCATTAGTCGCAAACTCCATTGTCGACAACGACAACCTATTCGCTGCCCTGCCACTTGACGTGCTCGCCGCCCATTCCGGCAGTGAAGAGCTACTTGGGCCGCTTCAACAGGCGGACACGATTCTCGATATTTCCACGTCAGTCGCCGTCGCGAGGAAGCTTGCTAGCGACATAGACAGCAGCGCTCGGCGCGTTTCGCTCTTCATGACCCCGGCCGGAACGGACCTCGTCCTCATTGCCGAGGACAAAGAGCGGAGGTTTACCCTCGACGCACTGGAGATGCAGTACTACAGGGCGGTCAACAACGACCGGGAACTTGAAGGACACCTGGGAGAGGAGGAACACCTTCGGCGCTACGGCCAGTCCTGCCGTGACGTCACCAGTACACTACCTCAGCACCTCGTGGGCTTGCACGCTGCTGTCGCTGCTGGTGCGCTTCGTGAGATGCTACGGGACCCAAGTCCTGCATTGAGGGTCTGGCGGGCGAACTCCGACGGCAGCGTTCGACGAGTTGAGGTGCCTGCACGGCCCATCATCCGCAAGCAAGTGGGCGAATGGACCGTGGTGACTGACGAAGGCTTCCTCGAGAAGCTTGCGGCGCTTCGGGAGCGGAAGCTCCCCAATGAGACAGGAGGCGTGCTCCTCGGTTCGTTCGATATGGAGCGATCGGTTTTGTACCTCGCTGATGCGCTGCCGTCACCACCGGATAGTGAGGAGTGGCCTACGCTCTACGTTCGCGGAAACAAGGGCCTTCGGGAGGCGGTAGACGGCGTTCAAGCAGCGACCCGCGGAATGATCCAATACGTCGGCGAGTGGCATTCGCACCCTCGCGGTGCCAGCACCGCGGCCAGTGAGGACGACCTGCAGGTCTTTGCTTGGCTGACCTGCCTTATGGAAGTCGATGGGTTGCCGGCAGTCATGATGATCGTCGGAGATCCCGGCCGAACGAGCTGCTACGTCGGCAATATAGCGAGCGGGGATAACCTACTGCAAAGGGCGCCGCAATGAAGACTTGGCTCAGCTATGTGAATCTCAGCGATGACTTCGAAAGAAAGGCTCGTTTTCTGCCAGGGGTGCTTTCGCTGCTTCCCCTATTACCCGTGTCGGCCGCGTTCGGAGTTCCCTTGCTGGAGTGGGTCAAGGTCCTCCTTGCCGGGGTCGGGCTCGGAGCGGTTCTGGCTGTTGCGCTCTCGCACATCGCGTCGGCCAGAGGAAACGCATTCCAGGAGTCGCTGTGGCCAGAGTGGCCGCATGATGCGCCGACAAACCGGTGGCTCCATCCAGGCGACTCGTCGGTGTCCATGCAGCAGAAGCAGCGCTGGTACCGTGCTGTAAAGAAGATAACTGACCTCGACATCCAGGTTGCAGTCGATGCCGGCGATGCGGGTGAACTGAGGGCCGTGATTAATGATGCGGTTCAGGCACTGCGGATTCGACTGTGGGGTGCTTCCGGGGCGGAGCGAGTGCGGCTCCACAACGTCGACTACAGCTTCGCTCGAAATCTCGCAGGCCTCCGCGGTGTGTGGTTAAGCTTTGCGCTTTTCAGCCTGGTCGGATCTTGGTCTGCATTCATCTGGTACGAGCGGCCAGTCCTGTGGGCTGTGGCCGCGATGGTCATTGCCTTTGGTGCAATCGCGCTCGCGCTGTTGTTGCCACGGTATGTCCGAAAGAAGGCACACTACTATGCGGAGAGCTTTTTCGAAGCAGTCGTGACCTTGAGCGACGCATCGGGAACGAACAATTCATCGGAGGAGAAGTAACCCATGTCATCCCTGACTCGCGACCGACTTAATGGGCACCTGTGGGCTGCTGCGGACATCCTGCGGGGCTCCATCGACTCGTCCGACTATAAGAACTACATCTTCGGGTTCTTGTTTCTGAAGCGGCTGTCGGACCGTTTCGAAGAGGAAGCCGAGAATCTCATCGCCGAGGGGGAGGATGAGGATGTCGCTTGGACTGACCCAGACGAGCACCAGTTCTTCGTCCCAGAACGGGCCCGCTGGAGTACGATCAGCAAACT
>Ga0180435_10000837_pt1 | contig 32381 bp, 25 predicted proteins | sample SS_ome_3_FD_132467 | JGI IMG/M metagenome (GOLD analysis project Ga0180435, IMG submission 132467) | Hypersaline lake sediment archaeal communities from the Salton Sea, California, USA - SS_3_S_1 metaG | ecosystem: Environmental > Aquatic > Non-marine Saline and Alkaline > Hypersaline >... | reverse complement strand
TCGCTATAGGTATCGAAATCGGCATCGGTTCCTAATTTTTCGATCCCGATTCCGATAGTGATTCCGATTTCTGTCTTCTGAATTCTGTCTTCTGATTCCCATTCTTCTTACTCAAAGAGTTGATCAATTATCTGCCGATGCCGGTCCACATGCGAGCCAGGCCAGAAAATTTTATGACAGCAATCACAGGCTCGAAATTGACGGTGGGTTTCCCAAATATAATCCGGCACCCGGCCCCGTACGGTTTCCCTCGCGACCGTGCTCAATTCACGGTTACAGGTACTGCAACGGGTAAACGGCTTGAGAGTCTGGCGCTGGATCCGCAGTGCCGTTATTACCTGGCGTAACTGATCATATGGGTTGTTAGCGCGTATCTGGATAACGCCCTGGACGGATACCATCAATTTGGCCTTGGTAATCCAAATCCGATCATCATGCCCGGGTGCGGTGTTTTTATTGGCTGTCGGTAAACTTTCGGAAATCGTATCGAATCCGAGCAATCGCAGCCACTTAACCAGTTTTCCCAATGGCCTGTCTACCCGAAATTGGATCGGCTTTTCAGTTTGCCCATTTGATAAGCTGATACCCATGGGTTATCGGGGTGGTTTCAAAATGAATGTTTCTGCGGCCATTTCGGCGTTGGGCCAAATCCGCTCGGCACTTATCTGAACCCGATTGTGCTGATCATCTGATATTTGAAGCAAGGCCGGCAATCTAAATTGATCATATTGTCCTTGTTTTAAGTAAGTAACGCGATACTGAAGTTGGTTTCGGGAACCGTATAACTCAAACTGGTACACCGTATGCATGTCTTCTCGAAGATAAATTTTGGCAGTTTGTTTCCTGAACCACCCTTTTCTTATTGTCAGTAGATATGTGTCCGGGTGGGAGGGATTCACGGTGAGGCTGCCAGACGAATCCTCCCAGAGCGGTAGGCGTCCCGCCATAATTGCTATCGTATCTGAAATTGAAATGGGAATGGATATGAGTCGCTCGAGACTGGCATGACGGGTTTGTTTTTGATAAAATCGTTTCTCAGTATGCAGCGACAGATAGAACCGGCTCCCATCAAAGGCAAGGGCGGAAAGCGGACGGCCGGTGACTCCCAGGATTTCCACACGCAGTTTTTGTGAATGCGAGCCAGCCCATGCGATGCGGGTACTCTGGTGACCATGAGACCGCCAAATTTTAATCTTGCCGAGCCCTTTGAAAGAAATCAATTCGCGATTGATCCGGGTTAGGTTCTCTATGATTGTTGCGGGATCGGCTCCTGGTATTTGCAACGGCAATGGGGGCTGGTGTTTTGTCTCTTTTAGCCCGGCGCATCCCCAACTAAATATGATTAAGACGCAACAGGCAACCGCATACGTTGGTTTCATGGCGCCCTTAGGTCATTAATTTTTTTTTGAATACCCTCGGTGTCGTCGGTCTTTTGTTGCAGGGATTTTTGATAATACTTCAAGGCATTCTCTTTGTCATTCAGCTTGAGGTACGCATCACCTAGATGTTCCAAGATAATCGGGTCATCCGGTGCCAGCTCGACTGCCTTACGGAGATATATCAGGGCTTTGTCATATAGACCCTTTTTAAAGAAAACCCACCCGAGACTATCGGTAATATAGCCATCATCTGGTTTATATTTCAACGCTTGGCGAATCAACGCTTCGGCTTCATCTAGATTCTGTCCCATGTCGGCATAGGTATATCCGAGATAGTTCAAGGCGTTGGCGTTTTTAGGATCCAGTGCAATGACCTTTTGCATGCGGGAAATGGACGCTGATTTTTTACCCCATTTGTCATAGACCACGCCCAATCGGAAGTTAATTTGAATGTGATCGGGATCGATTTCCAAACCGGATTGCAAAATAGACTCGGCATCCGAATAGGCCTCAATTTCCTCGTAAAAAGACCCGAGATAAAGCCGAAATTCAGGTATGTCCGGTGCCATTTCGATAGCCGATTGTAAGGTCTGAATTGCCAGGTCCATCTTTTCCTGGTCTTGATAAATGGCGGCGATTTGAACCACCGCATTTTCATAAAAGCGATTGTCGCGGTCCACCTGCAGAAGGTGTTGAATGGCATTTTCGGAATCGTTTTGCCCCTCATAAGATAAACCTGCCAGATAGTGCAAATCCGAGCTGTTGGGTGCTCCCTTTAGCATGCCTTCCAGCGCAGTAACGGCATCCGCATACTGCTTGGGATCAATATAGTTTTGGACGAGTTTGCGGATGATCTCCTGATCCTGGTCACTGCGTTGACCCAGGTCAGAAAATAACGTCGCACCGCGATCCGCCAGTTTGTTTTTATATTGGAATAAACCCAATTCCAGTGCAGCGCGTATATTTTTAGGGTTTTTTTGCAGGAGTTCTTCGTACAGTCTGACGACTTTAGCCGAATCGCCTGAATCGCGATAGATTTTTAGCAATTGGAAGCGGGCCTCTTCCAGATCCGGTTCTAATTCAAGCGCCTGTAATAAGGATGTTTCCGCTTGTTGGACTTGCCCCTTTTGGACCAGGATTTTTCCAACGAAGAAATGGCCGGCAAAGGATGCTGGGAAGTTTACAATTAAGTCCGCATAGACCTTGAGGGCCGCATCCAAATTTCCGTCCTCCATCCATAGGTTCCCCAATAACAAATAGACGCGTTCTTCTTTTTGGGGCGCCAGTCGAATTACTTTTTGGTAGGCTTGGATCGCTTCTTGGGTTTGTTTGAGGTTGTGATTCATGTTGGCATAAAAAATGAGTGCTTCCACATGATTGGGATCGATCACAAGTGCATTTTCCAAGGTTTCAAGCGCGCGCTCTTTTTGCTTCTGGTTTAAATGCAGCGAGGCCAATTCAAGGCGTAAATAAACAGATTGGGGATCGAGTTGGGATGCCTTTTTGAGTAATCGAATGGCCTTTTCAATTTTCCCCTGTTTGACGGCTACTTGGGCTTCGGTATAATAAAAGTAACTGTTATATGGGCGATCCGATGGGGTCTGGGCCGGCTGATTACCGGCTGCGTGCTGAGCGACCTGAGCGAACAGGATATCAGCACCATCAGCAATATCAGCAGGAGAGGAAGCGTTTTCATTTTGGTCTTTGGCATGATAATAATTCATTCTTTACGATGCGTCGGTATGATTTTTATAGGTATACACGTCGAAATCGGGGATTTCTTTTTTGAAATATTCTCTCATTTTTTTCACAACATTTTTTTCAACCTGACGGACTCGCTCCCTGGAGATGCCATACCGGTCTCCAATTTCCTGTAGAGTGACCGGTGTGTCTGAAAAAATACGCTGGTCGAAAATCTCCAACTCGCGTTCGGTCATTTTTTTACGGAATTCGGCTATCTTGGCATGCAGCAAGGCATTCATTTCCTTTTTGGCCACATCGTCTTCAATGGTATCGGTTTCTGTGCTCAGAAATTCAATCCGCTCAGTGTCGGAATCGTCTTTTAGCGGTGCATCCAGGGATACATCCCAACCGTTGAGTCGCTGATCCATGTCCACAATTTCCCGTTCGGATACACCCAGTTTTTCCGACAGCAACTTGGGTTTGGGGTCAAAGCCTTCGTCGATTAGTTTTTGTTTCTCCTTCTTTAGCTTAAAAAATAGTTTTCGTTGCCCCTGGGTGGTGCCAATTTTCACCAATCGCCAGTTATCCATGATAAACTTGAGAATATAAGCTTTGATCCAAAAAGAGGCGTAATAAGAAAATTTTACATTTTTATAGGGATCAAATTTCTTGACCGCCTGCATCAAGCCGATATTGCCTTCCTGGATGAGATCCAAAAGATTCTGCATCCATACACGTTGGAATTCCAAGGCTATTTTTACCACCAAACGAAGATTAGACGTCACCAACTTATAGGCAGCATCGGGGTCGCCATGTTCCTGGACCCGCATACCGAGTTCACGTTCTTCTTCACGCGTTAACAAATTATACTGGCTGATTTCGTTTAAATACCGTTGCAATGGATCAAATTTTACAACGGATTTGTCCGTAGCTGACGCAGCCCTCTTTTTGGGAGCCTTTTTAACCTTCTTCTGGCTGCGTTTTATTGATTTTTTAGCTGTTTTTTTAGCCGTTCTTTTTTTGACTACCATCAGTTGCAATGCGCCTTGGCACAATTCCCTATGCTGCTGTTTTTATATGGACATTCCAGATGACTTGTGGTATTCACCGTGCGTGTTTTATGTGCGCCTGTAGCTCAGCTGGATAGAGCAACGGACTTCTAATCCGTAGGTCGCAGGTTCGAATCCTGCCAGGCGTACCAACGGTTTTTTTCAACAATGAAAACCACCAAATTTCATTCCGTTTGTATGTAACTTGGTGTGCAAGATATCCAGTGCTTTCTGATCGTTAAAATCGATTTGTCGACACAATTATATCGACTGAAAAAACTACCTTAGCATACAACCATACAACTTTTCAATCACCGAAGTAATCTCTTTGTTTGTTGGCGGCACGGATACTGTATGAGTCTAAACAATGAATATTTGCTATATCTCCAGCATCGATATTTCTTTGCCTAACGGGCCGGGTGTCAATGAAAGGGAATTCCTGAACATCCTGCAAAAAGAGGCTATCCACAGGGGTGACCGGATAACCTGTATAATACCCAGGCCATCTGGGCGGGTGGATATCCCCCTGGACAATGTTTTTTTCTATCATAAACAAGCCAAGAATGAAAACCTTACTCACGCCAGTCTCATGGCGAATGGTGTCAACATGCTCGGTTCCCTGTTTGCCCACCATTCGACCGGAACAAAGGTATTGTATATTGTACGCTTAAGTTCCGAAACGCTGGTGGTGCCGTTAATACTGCGTCTGTTGCAAAAACCCTACTACCTGAAGACCCTGGAAGATGTTTATGGGTTTGCCGCTGGTCCGACTCTCGGTTTGACCCGAATCAATTATCTTATCAAAAGGATCCTGCTCGGTTTTATTTTGCCCAAGGCGATTTTTATTGATGCCAGTACCCGGCAATTGGTGGAAACCTATAAAAAAAGGTTCAAGCTCGAAAACATCATCCATATTGATAACGCCGTCAATACGGAGCGATATGACATCCGTGACAGGGAAAAGAGCAAAATAAAATGCGGGTTACAGTCTTTTAGACAAATTGTCGGATATTGTGGCGGATTCCCCTCTCAACGTGGTGCCGGGCAGTTGATAGGGATCGCACGCCGACTCAGGCAGGCTTTTCCGGACTGCGGTATCTTGATTGTTGGTAACGATGCCGAGATGGATACACTGAAATTGAAGGTCCGAAGGGATAATTTGCAAGCATTTGTCAAGTTCACCGGCATTGTTCCCTATGAAAACCTGGTGGACTATATCAATTGCCTCCATGTGGGCATTGCCCTTGACACCCCGGAAAGGGTGAACCGCTATGGAAATTCATCCCAGAAAATCAGACAGTACCTGGCATGTGGCATTCCTGTCATCTGTCCGCATAACACCAATCATGAAATCGTGGATTATGGGCTGGCTCGATCTGTGTCGGTGAACGACCTGGATAGTATCTTTGATACCATCCAATACCTCTTCGACCGATCACCCCAAGAGAACCGCCAATATCGGAAAAAGGCGCGCCAATATGCAATCAGCAAGCTTTCCACCAAAGTTGCTCATGAAAAGCGCTATCGATTGTGGAAAACGTTTTTAAACGGATGACTTATTTGCTTTATGCCACAGAACATGCCCGATGAGCGTTTTCCATGAGCTGCTGATGTGGGCGGGTTCGAATTCTGCGGCCAGGGATAGAATACGGCCATGAGCGGACCGTCCCATACGGTCAAGGGTTTCGGTGTCGCTCAAGGCTTTTATCAACGTGGATGCCATTTCTTGGGTTTGACCGAAAGGCAAGACAAAACCATCTTGGCCATTTCTTACCAACCAGGCCAGATCGCCCACATCTGTTACAAATACGGGTTTTTTGTGGGACATGGCTTCGATAACAACCATGGGTAATCCTTCAGTTTGAGATGTCAGCAACAGCAATCGACTTTTACGATAGAGATCCCCCAGGGCATCTTCGTCCTGCCATCCAAGAAAGGATACCGAGTCTCCAAGTTTTAACCGGTTCAATACGGGGGTCAGTTTCTGTTGAAAAGGCCCCTTTCCTGCGATCGCCACACGCAGCGCCGGAAAGGATTTCTTCACGGATCCGAGAACTTCCATCATCCAAGGATAGGCTTTAGCCGGGGCATAATCACCCACTGCCAACATGTCGTATCGATATCGTCCGGGGCATGAGCCGTGATGGGTTTCGGGGAGCTCACAAGGGTTATGCAGTATTTCGATGAGGCCCTTATAACCATGGCTTTTCAGTTGTTCCCGGGATTTGGGCCCCCGGACGGCGACCGCATGGGCAGATAACAGGGTTTGCTTCAATAGCACTTGGGAGCAGATGTGTTCGATACCCGACGTTACGATCTGTATCACCGGCTTTTTCCAGAAGGCGCCACAGAGCGACGCCATAACACCGTGAAAAGCCTGATTGCATCCAATTATCAGGTCGTACTGTCGCCCCCTGGCCATCATCAATAAAAAGCGGAGCATGTCACCTGCCCACCTTGATCGGGTTGCCCAGACGGGCAGTGGCTGCCAGGTGATTTTTTCTAATCCCGACAGGGGACGTCGACGATAAAGATGAACGCCGTTGATCTCCGGCAGCAGTGCCAAAGGAACCAGCTTCTGCTTTAGCTTTTTATCGGAAAGGCCTGCGACAAATGCAACTTTCAAAGCTATCCCCACTAGTGGATAAATCCGGTATAATTTTCGAGCAAATCAACCACGTAGGCCGTCACGTCTATTTTTTCTGCAAGCAGATTTTCGCGCCGCTGTTTCCATTTGTCTTTGGCGGTCCCATCCGTGACAAGCGCCAGGGCCGTCGAAAGGGCCTGTTCCTGATCCGGAAAGGATAGAACCAGCCCATATCGATTCATCAATTCAATGAAATTCCCCAAGTTCAAGGCCAAAGACGATGTGTAAATTGACGGTGTGCCCAGTATCCCTGCTTCGGTTGCCATGGTTGCGCCCTCCCCGATAACCAAGGATGCATAGTGCAGGGCATGGTGGATCTTATGCGGCGGCAGCCGCAGCCGATACGAATCGAAGGCGCTAGGAAGATGACCTTCAGAGGATATGAATACCCGGCCGCGGACAGCGAGTTTTTCAATGAGTTTTTTTTTGAACGCAAGGGAAAACCCATGCTGCCCGATATCATGTGTGGCCTGCCAGGCCACAAAACGCAGAATAAAGAAGCGTTCCTTTGCGGTGACACCAAGTTCGGTGAGAACATTTGGATCGGGGGCAAAATGATTCGGATGCAGATAGGCAAGCTCATGCAGGCCCGCGTAGCGGAGATGGCGGCCTTTCAAATTCTTTAAAAAGCAATCCGGTGTGGCGATCGCGTTGGCAAAGGGATAAGTCAGATACGTGTCTAAGGGAACTTTTTCGGTATCGGTAAAGACGATCGATGGCGTGTTCATAAGCCGCGCCACCGGTGCAATGAACAGCCCGCCGATGGCCGTAATAATATGGGGGTCAAAAGATCGAATGAGCCGCATCAGCTTCCATTCTCGCCGGATGAATTCCCGTGACAAGCCCAGGGTTCCCTGGGCCATTTTGGATAGCGTTATATAAGGAAATTGGTAATGATCCAGCAAACCAAGGGTGACATCTTTGTCCCGGGCGCATATCAGGATCTCGTTTCCTTTACTTTCCAATTCCCGCAAGGCATGCCGAAAAAAATGCACATGCCCGGGGTGGCCCATATCGACAAGGATGCGCATAACTACTTTAAATCCTTATTGGCTTCCATATCAAACCACATAGCAAAAAGTGTGAATATGCTGGCGCTCATGAAAGAAAACATGGCGGCAAGGGCGTTGATGGGGGGGATGTGACCGATGAGTATCCAGTAATAAAAAACCCTCAGAAACATGATGATTGTTATAAAACCAAAAAATCCCCCCAGGATGTAAAAAAAAACTAGGGGATGGAAATCCTTGATGACATATTTAAACACCATTCGTTTGCAGAAGCCTTTGATGAGCAGCCATGATATTTTCGGGATCACCCGGCTCAATCGGATCCCGGATTTTTCCCCGATATGATAGACAGGTTTAATATGGATATCTCGAACGCGGAAATCATTTATATTCAGCTTGATGAGCAAATCATTCGGCATGCCGTAGTCCTTATAGACCGCATCTAGGTCTATGCGCCTAAGGGCCACCAGTGCAATGGCCGTGTACCCGCTTTGTGAGTCGGCAATATGCCAGTATCCGGAAGCGGCTTTGGTAAAGAGCGAGAGAAACGAATTTCCAAGATAGCGGTAATGGGGAATCATCCGCCAGGCATCACCGTAAAATAAGCGATTTCCCTTGGTGTAGTCGGTTTCTCCCCGGGCCACGGGAGCAACGATCGATTCCAGATCGGCAGGATCCATCTGGCCGTCACCCGCCATGACGGCTGTAACGTCACATCGGTTTTCCAGCGCCCATTTGTATCCGCTGACAATGGCACCACCCACTCCCATATTGGTGTCGTGTTGCACCAATTCGAACCGGTCGTCCTCGGGCAAGGTCCGCTTTACCACCAGAACAGTTTTATCGGTGCTGGCATCGTCAACGACTACGATCTTATCGACATAGTCCGGCATGGTCTTGAGAACGTTTCCAATCTGGGTTTCCTCATTATATGCCGGTACAACCACACATATGGATTTGGTTTGGTACATGGTAAAAACTCCCGGTTGTATTCAGTGCAGATGATACGGCGCAGCCACGAGACCATACAGCTCGTGTCCCTTTTCGGCATGGATCAGTTTCGTGTGGTTTGCCAGAAATATTTTCAGAACCTCCCGCTGCCTGTCGTTGAAGGCACTGCTGTTGATCCACTGGGTGAAAAGGTCCGTTCGGATCATGAGGTGGGTAATGCCCCTCTGATCAAACTGGATAGAGAGCCGATCCAGATCGCTGGTCAGCTTAACAGATTTCGATGCGAAAGAGAAATCAAATATCATATCGCGTTCACTGTAGTATCCCCGGCGCCCCAAGAAAACTGCCAGAATTTTGGATTCCTTAGGCAGATGATCGTTGGCGTATTTAATGACACCGTATTCGGGTCGGTGGCGGGCAATATAGGTGTCCCGGTCGACTCGGCCGGAGATGTACGCCAATGGATCCACTTCGGAGAACTGTCCAATGAGATAGGCAGCGTTTAACATCAGCATGCCTGCCAGGACCAGGGAGGGGACCAGCTTCAAGATGGAATTAAATTCTGTGTGGGTCCTTGAAGCGATCGCCTTTTTCAGGTTTGAAAGGCCATAAATGCTCAAAATGGCCAAGGGGGGTAAGATGGGAGCAACGTAGCGGATACGCATGTCCGTTCGAAAAAAAACAATCAGCAGGAACAGAAAAGAAAATGCAGCCAAAAACACCTTCTCTTTGCAGATATGGCGGTCATCCCGGCGAATACCTATAAGGGAAAGCAATGGCAGCAAAAGGAGAAACGGATTCAGCTTGCCGTCGAAGTATTTGGGATGACCATCCCTGCCCTGAAAAAATATACGTAACGGGGTGGTCAGAATTTCCCAGCCGGAATCATTGTAGATGTATCTGCGGATATTGAAATGCCCCCAGGCCTGTCCCTTCGATGGGACAATCGCCTGCCCCCCGTCGGGATGCGTATTGTCAGGGGGAGCATCTGACACCGAGGCTGGTTTTGAAAAATGGCTTTTAAAAAGGGGGTGGACTGGATTGCCGGTCCATAACGCATTCCGCACCATCCAGGGCGAGAAAATTATTAGGGCCGTGGTGATAAATATGGCACTGTAAACCAAGGCTTTGGCCTGGTTGTGAACGTTTCCAGGCACTGCACGTATAAAAACAACGGGGATGAAAAGGGCGATTAGAAACAGGACAATAAGTCCCTGATATTTGGTGCCCATGCCCAGGCCGCACATGATGCCGCAGGCCAGGACATGTTTTATACGGAATTCACCCGCCATCCATTTGAAAAAGAACAGGATGGCGGCAAAAGAAAAAAATATCAGACCCAAATCCACATAAGCCGTAATGCACAATTTAATGATAATGGGGGTCGACAGAAAAATGAGGGATCCTGCCAATGCATCTTCAGTTCTGAGGCGTGATCGCAGGTATTGGCAAATCAAAAAAGCTGTTAGAAGGCCGAAAGAGAAATGGATAAATTTGGGTAGGATATCGTTATGGAAAAGAAGCGGTATCAGATAGAGGAGATCCAGGTTCATGGGGTAATAGGAAAAGGGCAGATGCGGCAACTCCACCATGCCCTGGTTTGCAATCCAGAGCTTGGGAACAGCCAGGTGATGGATGAGCGCATCCCGGCTGACCGGCGGCACCCAGCAGAGCAACGCGATGGACACGACCAGGAGGACGGTAGCGACGGTCAAAAAGGTGATAGAAATTCTATTAGCGGTTCTCATGCAATTGGATTTCTTTTTAGTTATAAAATCGTGGAACACGATTTTATTCCAAATAGGGTTTCAGGATTTCAGGCGCTATCTGGGCGGTATAGACATTACCGTCAATGACGAATGCCGGCGTCCCCTCAATTCCCAGAGACAGCGCGTCCTGGATATCTCTCTGAAGTTTCTGCAGCAGTAGTGGATGCCCCACCATGCGGGCCAGATCTTTTGTCTCAAGCCCACTTTTTTTTGACAATTCTTTCATATTGATCTGCTTGTGTTCCTCTCTGAGACTGAAGAGAAGATCGTTCATCTGCCAGAATCGACCCTGGGTCGCTGCGTAAAGCGCCAACAGGGCCATCCGCCCGGAACCCGCGTGTACCTGCTTTTTCACCAGGGGGTTGAATTTTTTATCCATGGGGAAGTGCCGGTGAACTAGCCGAATCGATTCCGGGTTCCGTGAAATGAGATCCCGCAGGAAAAAATGCATCTTACGGCACTGAAAACAGCGGTAATCTGAATATTCGATGACGGTTAGGACGGGCTCTGTTGCCCCGATCCAGGGGTCGCCACCGGAAGTAATGCCGCTGGCCAGTTTTTGGGATGTGGTGTCGGGCTTAAAGGTCCAATAATTCGGGAAGACACCCCAGACCAGAATCCACACCGAGAAAAAAGGAAGGAGTATCACCGCTGCTTTGGCCTTGTTGCGTGCAATGAGATGCAGGTCGTTGCCCAGACCCGCCACCAAACAATCTGACCCGAAACGCTTATGGATGAGCCAGGCCAGGTATAACAGAAAGAGATTGAGGGCATAGGTCAGAATACACATCAAACAGTAGCTCTTAACCAGAAAGGTGGAAATAGCGGCCAATATAACGCTGAAAAGGCTATAGGCAAGGGACACAAAAAATATACTCGGCCACATCCGCTTGTGGGGGCCTTGTGCGAATGTGCTGATTGTCATGAGTGCTACAATCAGCATATATCCGAATACACCCCATACGGCCACGGGCAAGCCAAGAAAGACGGCATACGGGCTCTGGGATACCGTATCGCAGTTGATCGATTTGGTGATCGCACAAAAGCTGCGATAACCGATGTCGACGTGAACGCGGTAGTGCGATACGGCCAGATATACGGAATCCGCCATACCGGCCAGTGCCAGTGTCAGTGCCATTGCGACATAGATCCGGTAGGCCATCGGTCTGGGCCGCTGCGCCTGATTATGGATGTTCAATCGGATGGTTTTTGAATCTCCCATTGGCTGTATCCTCTGACCGCGGCTTTCTTCAACCAATTCCCATCAGGGATTATTCGGTACAGGGAAAGAGCCTCCGTGTATTTTTTTTTTTGGGCGTACAGCCTCCCCAAGTAGGCTCGCGCCGGGTAGAATCCCGGGTACATTTCCAATGCGGAACGGTACTGCTGCATGGCAATATCCGTTTCATTGGCGGCTTCGCAGCGCCGGCCCTCATGAAAGTGTCGTGTGACTGCCGGGTCGGCATGTTCCATAATTTCATGATATCCCGGGTGGTTCAAAACAGCTGCATACAAGTGTTTCAGGGCATTGCCCCGGTCGCCTGCGGCCAGGCGTACCAATGCCAAGTTGAAGTGGGCATTGGGATAGTCTGGCGTTGTCCGCAGGGCAAGGGATAAACAGGTTTGCGCTTCTTCTAATTGACCATTGACAAACAGAGCCCGGCCGAGACTGTTTTTCAGAGAAGCCTTTCCGGGCTCCAGGATCACGGCTTTCCTAAAATGGAAAATGGCATCAGACAGCTGGCCGTCCTCTGCCAGCGCGTTACCGAATGCGTGATGAACATAATAATTTCCGGGTGTCGCTCGAAGGGCATGCTCGAATAGCGTACGGCTGTCCGCCCAAACCCCAACCTGATGCCAGGTTAAAAAAGACAGCGGCATCAATACCATTGCAGCCAGAACGGGTAAAACCCACTTTCGGTAACGCAGTCGCGACATGAGTTCGGGAATTCCCCCGGAAACAATAATTCCGATTCCGATAAGGGGAATATAGGTGTAGCGATCCGCATGCGCAAAATCCCCTATTTTGATAATACCGATTACAGGCAGCAAGGTCACCATATACCAAAGCCAGCCGGTTAAGACAAAAGGATATTTTTTACGTATCCGAACGACCCAAGCAGTTGCCAGGATAATCGTCAAACCTGCGAGGGCGGTTTTCCAAAGGGGAAAATGGCTCGGCAGCGGATAAAAAACAGACAGATCCAGGGGCAGTATCATCTGCCGGAGATAGACAACATAGGATATCAGGGCATTGGCGGCCCGGTCTTCCAGGGGAAGGATCCCTTGGCCCACCAATCCCTTTCCTTTTGTCTGGGCAACAATCGTGATGAGGCCGCCGGCAATTGCCATGCAGATCAAAAATCGTTTTTCCTTGATGAAATGCCAGAGCTTGCGAGCGGTTGATTTTCGGGGTTGTTCCGGGGCCCAACGGCCCAGTGGCCAATAGTCCATCAGAAGGAGTATCAGGGGCAGTGTCACGATCATGGGCTTGGTCATGATACCCAGCATGAAAAAGAGATGACAGACGATATAATGGACTGGACGTTTTTTTTGGACATAGCTGACATAAAAAACCGTCGTCAACATCCAGAAGCAGGTGCTGAGGACATCTTTGCGCTCCGATATCCAGGCCACCGATTCCACATGCAAGGGGTGCAGGGCGAATAAGGCTGCCGTGAAAATAGATTTCATGGGACTGCCCGTGGTGCGGTAAAGAACGAAAAAAAGCAGCCATGTGTTCAGCAAATGAAGCATCAGGTTGGTGATGAGGTATCCGCCGGGATGTCCTTGCCAGGCCCAGGTGTCGACCATCAGGCTCAGCCACGTCAGCGGGTGCCAAAACTCCGCATGCAAGGTTGTAAAGGCCCACAAGATTCCTTTGACTGTCAGACCTTTCTGGACTTCCTGGTTGGCTGTTACATATATATGATCGTCAATATTGACAAAATCATGATTTGACACCTGGCCATACAGGGCAACAGTTGCCACCAGAACAAGTCCCATGAGCGTGTCGGTAAGGCGGCGGATTCGAATCATTTATCAATTCCGTTGAGTCTCTGGAGAAGCAACTGTGAAATGTCGGTGAGCAAGAGTGGCGGGATCAGATTGTTGCTGCGATATTTTTCCAATAAATTCCGAATGGTATTACCATGGTACAAGCGGACGGCCAAGTCGGCGTAGTGAATGGCGCGCTCCCTTTCCCCTGACCTGAGACTGTTGTCCATCAGGCAGACGAGAGGCAGAAAATTCGAGGGTGGCTTATTCAGTGCCTTTCCCAGGATCTGTTCGGCTTTTATGTGACGACCCGCCAAGTTGTAAGCCGTGCCCAGATAGATAAGTGTCGTCTGGAAATAGGGTTCCAGAGCCAGCGATTTTTCAAGATAGGGGATGGCTTTCTGGGACTCTCCCTGATGCATGAGAATTAGCGCCTTTCGATTGAGATGGCCTTCATGAACGACCCCGGTTTGAAGCAGCGGATCCATTGTGACCGAGGCCTCCTCCAGTCTGCCCATACGTAAAAACAGGGTTACAAGGTCCGCGCGCACCTTGGCACTCTTGGGATTAATGGCAAGCGCCCGTTCCAGGTGTTCGAGCGCTGCCGGATAGTTCTCCTTTTTTGCATAGATGCCGGCCATGTTATTCAGGATCGCGGCATTCAGTCCGTCGCGGGCCTGATAACGGTTCAGCGCCATCGCATACAGTTTCAAGGCCTTGTCGTAATTCCTGGGATGGGCATTTTTCCCATAGGCCATGTCATAGGCAAGGTTGCTGAGCGGTCGGGCACTGCCGGGGGCTTTCAGGGCCGCATCCTCCCATAGGGACTTTTCGCTTGTCCAGGCACGGTTGCGGATGCTGGTACCCGTTCCAAAACCGACCACCAATAAGACAATAAATGAACCGATGGCATAGCGTAGGAAAAGCGAAGTATGTCCGTAACGCTTTGATATGCGATTCAATCCTATGGCAACAGGGACAAAAATAAAAAAAGAGGGCAAATAATTGCGATGTTCAAATATGAGTTCGAGTGGAATGATACTCGATTCAATCACATGGTTACCGAAGAAAAACAAGATGCTGAATCCGATCAAGGGATTTCTCTTGAGACAGGCGATACCCGCAAAAAATAAAACCAACAGAAGTAGAAGGGATGGTAGCGTGGTCCAGGGATACCACAGAGAGGTTGAAATGACGATATCATGTTCGATCGATAACCGCGTCGGACTCGGATGGAATATCAGACTAAGGTAATAGACAAGTATCCTGAACTCCGTCAGCAGTCTTTGGCCCATGGAAAACGGGCGAGAATCGTAAGCCCTAAATCCGGCGGAAAAGTCTCCTTTCAGAAATAAACCAACAGCGATGATGACAAGTATGATGCCTGAAATGGCGATCACCCCGATGAGTGCCTGGCGGACGCTTTTTCGATTCAAATCCCGGAAAAAAATAAACTCCAACAAGATCAGGGAGATGGGTAGCGTGACCGCGTTTTCTTTGGAGCCGAGTGCCAGCACATAACAGATAAGGCAGCCGGCATAACTCAGTAGACGGTAATTCCCGTTCACGGTCAGCCTTGCCTTTAGGAAAGCATAGATACCAAGAACATAAAACAGCCCGGCCATAACCGCCATCCGCTGCACGATGTAGGTCACGGCTTGGGTGTGTACCGGGTTGACGGCCCACAGGACTGTAGCCAGGATGGCAACAAAGCGGCTTTCGTCCATGGCGACACCGGTGAGTTTCGGCGTGGTGTACAGGACCAGGATGACACAGTAGATGAAAAAGGAGGTCAGGATATGCAAGATAACGTTGGTCAACCGGTATCCAAAGGGGTCGTCTTGCCCAACATACCAGTTCAGCGCAAAGGTCAGGCAGGTCACCGGCCGGAACATCTTTTTGGAATGCTTATAGGGATTGTTGGGATTGGAATATAAGGTGCCCACAAGGGTTTTGACTTTGAGGTTGTCGATATGCAGGTGGGTATTGTTGAGAATGTTGGGCTTGTCGTCAAAGTGCCAGGCAGCATGAAAAGAATTGGCATAAGCCGCTAGAATTAAACCACTAAAGACTATCAAAACCCATAGATTGTTTACTTTAGGCATCACGCATCCACATTGATAAGTCCGTCTCAAAAAACAGGAATATGCCATCCCTTGCAATCGAAACGGAATTTTGAAAAATGATAGGGTGCGGTTGTCAGATTAACGTTCCGATAGCGTCAAAAGCAGTTTTGAACGGAACATCTTTTTGACAACCGGCATCGTATCAATCTCGGTGCGATTGAGCAATGAAAAAGGGAGAATCAAGATTCTCCCTTTTTTATGCTTTTTTTGGCATCAGGTGCCACGATCGATGCGATCGTAGAACCTGTTACTGGGCCATATATTTGGTATAAATCTGGCCGGTCCAACCATTGGTGGTGGCTGCTGCAACGGCAGGCATCGCAACCCGGTAATCCTCAGGACAGCGGCCGCTGGCATCCTCCACCGTAATGGTGATCGTGCCGTTGGGGTTGCCGCCGAGGGTGGTGCCGGCATCGCCGGTGTTGTTGTCGCCGGACAATGTAATACCGTTCCAGTTGTTAAGCTGAGCAAAAGTCGGCAGGTCTACGTGGGCCGGAATGGCGAAATAGTCTGCCACGGCGGCTGCAATTGTGGAAGCATCCGATTCGGTCCGGCTACAGAAACTCTTGTTACGATAAGAAATAAAGTTCGGGATGGCGATGGCTGCCAGGATACCGATGATGGCGATAACGATCATCAATTCGATCAGGGTGAAACCTTGGTTGTTGGGTCTTAATTTCTGAAGCATGTCATTCTCCTTTTTTATATTGTGGGGTTTATTGACGCAAACACGTTCGGTTTTTATTTATTGTTTATTTGGGAACTGCTTTGGTTTTCACCTCCTTTGTGTCGCATTCAGTTTAGGGAGAAGAAATGCAAGAGACATACCACAGGCATAAAAAACAATCAAAATAGTTATAATATATTGTTATGAATACAAATAAAAAATATTCTATGTTTCAGCCGATCTTCATTGTACGGAGAACGAAGCGCCAAATTGACAAAAAACGTCACTGTTATACAAATATTGTCACTTTTTGACATTGAGCTTGTCCAACCGGTAGCGGATTGATCGAAAGCTGATGCCCAGAAGATCGGCAGCCTTATGCATGTTGCCATTGCTTACCTTCAAGGCTTTTTCCAAATAAGCACGTTCTATTTCCACGAGGATGCTGTCCAAGGCAACACCGTGTACGACCTCATCCAGATCATAACGGCGATTTTCGACCCCTTCGATCCAACGTTTTTTATAGATTGATAATTCCAGGCTGTCCGGCAACAGAATATTGGTGCTGCTCAGGGCCACACTGCGTTCGAGCAGATTTTCCAGCTCGCGGATATTCCCGGGAAAATCATACTTTTTGAGCAGTTCGATGGCATAGGAGGATATTTTGGATACGTCTTTTCCCATTTCTTTGGAATATTTATCCAGAAAAAATTGGGCCAGGGGTTTCAAATCTCCCATGCGTTCGCGTAAGGGGGGCACCTTGATCTCGATGACGTTCAACCGGTAAAACAGATCTTCACGGAAGCGTTCGGCAATGATCTCTTTTTTCAACTCTTTGTTGGTGGCCGATATAAATCGAATGTCAACACGGATGTCCCGCGTCCCACCCACGCGCTTAAAAACCTTTTCCTGAACGGCTCTGAGCAGTTTGACCTGGAAGCTGGCGGTGAGCTCACCGATTTCATCCAGGAAAACAGTCCCCTTGTGGGCAACTTCAAAAAGGCCTTTTTTATCACTGGTGGCACCGGTGAAGGCACCTTTTTTATGCCCGAAGAATTCACTTTCCATGAGCGTTTCCGGAATACTGCCGCAATTGATTACGACAAACGGCTCGTCTTTGCGATCACTTTGCTCATGGATGGCCTTGGCAATCAGCTCTTTGCCGGTACCGCTTTCACCGGATATCAAAATATTGGTTTTGGTTTTACTGACCTGCCGAATCATGTCATAAATATGCAACATTCGTGGGCTGCTGCCGACAATCTTGCCGAAGTGGATGGTTTTGCCACGATCGACGCTGCGGGCTTTTTTCTCCTGATCAATGGTTTTCATATCCAGCGCATTTTTGATGGTATGCTTGAGCTCTTCATTGTCAAAAGGCTTGGGCACATAGTCGTAGGCACCCTCGTTCATGGCTTCGACGGCATTTTCCGTGGTGGAATAAGCTGAGATCATGATCACAATCGTATGGGGATTTTTTTGCTTGGCCTTCCGCAGGACCTCGATGCCGTTGAAGTCGCCTAGTTTGATATCGCACAAGAGCAAATCATATGCCTGCTTATCAAGCAGTTCGAAGGCTTTTTGGCCGCTTTCGGCGCTGGTCACTTGGTAACCTTCTTTTTTAAGAATAATTTCAAGCAGCTCCAACATGCTGATTTCATCATCAATCACAAGGATATGGGGCTTGTGTTGATCGGGCATGGCAACTTCCTTTCAACCAGTTTGAAATACAATGTGACCGTTGGCAATGGTCAAAGCGGGACCACCTCGTAACTCCCAGCCCTCAAAAGGCGTATTGCGGCTTTTAGACTGAAATGTTTGCGCTTGAACGTGGATCGCGCGATTCACATCAATAACCGTGATGTTGGCGACTTCTCCTGAAATTAATCCGCTCGGGATACCAAGGATCCGGGCCGGATTGGTGGACATACAGCGGATCAGGTCCACCAGTTCCACATGCCCGCGTTCTACCAGTCTCAATCCAAGGGGGAGCGCAGTTTCCAGGCCGATAATGCCGTTAGGCGCGTCCACAAAAGGGAGTCGTTTCTCGTCGACATGGTGCGGTGCATGGTCGGTGGCGATGGCATCCAGGGTGCCATCTGCCAGACCCTGGATAATGGCCTGGCGATCCTTTTCAGAACGGAGGGGCGGGTTCATCTTGGCGTGTGTCCCGCTGGTCTTGACGGCCTGATGCGTCAGCATAAAATAATGCGGCGCCGTTTCGGCGGTTACACGGACGCCACGACTTTTTGCCTTCCGAATGGCAGAAACTGATTCCGCGGTGCTCACGTGCGCGATATGCAGGCGTCCCCCGGTCTTTTCAGACAAATCGATATCACGCTTCACCATGACGCTTTCGGCGCTATTCGAAATCCCGGGGATGCCCAGTTCTCGGGCAATTCGACCTTCGTTCATGGCACCGTCGGCAACCAGCGCCAGGTCCTCGGCATGCGATATTACCGGAAGATCGACTGATTTGGCCTTTTCCAGTGCCGTACGCATCATGCGGCTGCGCATCACCGGCATGCCATCATCAGATAGCGCAACCGCTCCCGCGAGTTTGAGCGCTTTAAAATCGGTTAATTGCTCGCCACGCAAGCCTTGCGTAATGGCGGCACACGGAAAAACCGATATACAGCCATGCTTGCAGGCCCTTTTTTGAATCCAGGCGCTTATCTCAGGCGTATCATTGACCGGATCCGAATTGGGCATGCAGCAGACTGCCACAAACCCGCCATGGGCCGCGGCGCGCCCGCCGGTCTTGATGGTTTCTTTATGTGTCTGCCCGGGTTCACGTAGATGAACATGCATGTCGATCAGGCCGGGTGCAATGATTTTGTCTGTCAGATCAATGCGTGGGTAATCGCGGGGAAGCTTGCCATGGGTCCCAAGAGGAACGTTTTTCCCGGCCGGAATCAGTCTTTCGATACGCCCCTGACGGATGAGGATATCCATATGCCCGTCCATTCGGCCGGGATCAACGACGCGACCGTTTGTTAATAATAAATCCATAAATAAAATCGTCTCGATTTTATTTCAATATATCGAATATCCTACCCCATCGGACATAATCCAAAATTGATTTAGAATTGTTTTTGTTCCAGGACCAATAAATCATGAATGCTTTACCCTTAACAGCAGGCAGCTGAACAAAGCCCCAGAAGCGGCTGTCTTTGCTGTTGTCACGGTTGTCGCCCATGACAAACAATGAATCCGGCGGCACTTCCACCGGTCCGAAGTTGTCTCTTTTGTTGTAAGCGCCTGGAATAATGTGCGGATCCGTATGGATCGCATAGGGTTTGGTGATCAATTCACCATTGACATACAGTTTCTTGTTTCGAATTTCAACCACATCACCCTGCACAGCCACCACCCGTTTGATAAAATCCAACTTGGGGTTCTCCGGATAACGGAAAACGATGATGTCTTCTTTTTGGGGAATTTTGATGGGCAATATTACTTTATGAATAAATGGAAGTTTGACGCCATAGATGAATTTGTTCACCAGAATATGGTCGCCGATCTGCAAGGTTTCCTTCATGGAACCGGAGGGTATTTTAAAGGCCTGCACCACGAAGGTACGTATAAAAAGCGCCAGTAAAATGGCAATAACGATCGCCTCGATGTTTTCGCGCAGGCCGCTTTTTTTGACAGCTGCTTCGGGATCGCTTTGGGGCTCAGATGGTTTTGACACTGTCTTCTCTTTCAGTAAGTTTGATTTTCTCCACTGCATACGCGCGAAATAAATCAAATTATGTTAATAAGATATGATAATATTCTTAAAACAATATTTACCATAATACCAGCCACAACATCATCCACGACGATTCCGGCCCCACCCGCAATTCGACGCTCCAGGGTACGAATGGGAACGGGTTTGGCAATGTCGAGTATGCGGAATAGAACAAAACCCAAGACCCCATTCGCAACCGTGAATGGAAGGCCCATTAGGGCCACAGCCAGCCCACAAACTTCATCGATGACAATAACGCCGGGGTCCTTTTGTTGCAACAGCTGTTCAGCTTGGCCGGCTATCCAAACGGATGAACCCACGAGCGCGGCCAATATGACCAAGGCACCAACAAGCGGCAGTTGGGCCAGCATCCAGCATAGGGGCAGGCCGACCAGACTTCCAAAAGTCCCTGGCGCAAAAGGCATGTATCCCAAGCCACACGCACTCGAAAGAAACAGAATCGCGTTTCTTCGTATTGTCATGGCACGTCTCTATAGTCTGGACTTGGTTTTGTCAAGAATCGGTTTGGCGTTTTGGGTTGCGGCAACGGCCGACTGGTGAATGCGCTGATACACATCTTGAATTGCAATTTTTTTCTCTCGGGCGATTTTTTTACAGGTTTCGTATTCCGGCGTTAAGCGGATATTTCCATCTAAACCCGTAATTTGCTTCATTTCAATTTCCCCGAACGCGGTTGCAACGCTGATAATTTTGCGTGGCAGGCACAATCGCTGAATCGTTTGATACCGAATTCCGCTAGAGGTGGTCTCCGTTAGTATGCGCTCACTGATAATTTGCCTGGAATCCGGCTTACATAGAACTTGAATTAAAGTTCCCGGTCTGTTTTTTTTCATGAAGACCGGAATCCAGTAAACATCCAGGGCACCATCTTGGAAAAGGGTTTCCATCAAATAACCGAATATTTCCGGGTTCATATCATCGATACATGTTTCGATCATCACCACATCACCGGGGCGCACCCGGGGTTCCTGAATGCATCCCAGGACAATCCGCAGAATATTGGGCCGCTCCTTGAGCTGTCGTGATCCGGCTCCATAGCCAATTTTTTCGATCACCATCTGAGGCAGATCGCCAAAATCGTCGGCCAGGGTCTTAATGATGGCAGCGCCCGTGGGCGTAATCATCTCGGCCGGGATTCCGCATCCATATACCGGAAGCCCGGACAGAATCGCCAAGGTGGCTGGGGCCGGTACCGGCAGGGTTCCATGCTGGCTTGCGACGGTGCCTTTGCCCAAGGCTAGGCTGGATGACACAATCCGCTCTATTTTTAAATAGTCCAGACAAAGCGCGGTTGCGATGATGTCCACCAATGAATCCACAGCACCGACTTCGTGAAAATGGACGGATTCCTTGCTTACGCCATGAATCTTGGCTTCGGCATCGGCGATCAGATCGAATATGGCCAGGCTGGTCTGTTTGACAGGCGGGGATAATCGACTAGCTGCGATTATTTTTTGTATATCGGCGTAATTTCGGTGGGTATCCTGCTGGTGCAGGTCGACATTAAATTTCCGGGCCTGGATACCATGATGGGCAATGGTCGAAACGGAAAGGGTATAACCTTCCAGTGGAACAGCGTCCAGTTGCGTTTTGAGCCAATCCAGAGGGACGCCCAAGTCCAACAAGGCGCCCAGGGTCATGTCCCCGCTGATACCCGAGAAGCAATCAAAATAGGCGTCGGTCATGCACCCTCCCCTTCGGCATGCAAGCGGATAATTTCCAGTAGCAGCTGGGTGGTGGCGATCATGTCGTCCAACGTTACCGATTCTTGCAAGGTGTGCATATCGGTCATGCCGGTTCCCAATACGCCCAAAGCGATACCATGTTGTGAAAAAACATTGGCGTCGGCGCCCCCGCCGGTGGCTTTACAGACCATGTTGCGGTTCAGGTTTGTGGCTGCCTGAGTTGCTAAAACAACTACCGGGTGATCATCGGGGATATGGGTGCGCGTGAATTCTTTTTCAACGCTGTAGGTAAGTTTCGGGAGATTTTCGACGTTGTCAGCAGGCTGCGTTACACTGAGCGCATTTTGAAATGAATCCAGCATGGCCCGGGTTACCCGCTCAAGTTTGTCCTCGTCGTGGCTCCGGGCTTCGCCTTCCACATCCACATGATCGGGCACGATATTGATGGCCCGGCCGCCGTTGATGAGTCCGATATTGCAGGTGGTTTCCCGGTCAATGCGCCCCAGCTGCATGTTGGCGATGGCGCTGCTGGCAATTTGAACGGCATTGATGCCGTTTTCGGGTTTGGCACCGGCATGGGCGGCTTTGCCATGAATTGTAAATTTCAGGTGGTTGGCGGAGGGTGCCCGCGTGATCACGCCCTGGGTATCGGTGGCATCCAGTGCAAAACCATATTTGGCTGAAATTAAATCAAAATTAAGGTTTTTCGCGCCCAAAAGCCCCACCTCCTCACACACGGTGAAAACCACTTCCAGCGGGCCGTGGGGTATCTGATTTTCATGCAGAACCCGCAGTGCTTCCAGGATAATCGCCAGGGCGCTTTTATCGTCGGCGCCCAGGATGGTGTCGCCTTTGCTGCTAAAGACGCCGTCTGCCAAAACAGGTTCAACACCCCTACCCGGCTCAACCGTATCCATGTGGGCATTTAACATGATGGGGGCGGCAGTTACGATTCCCTTGAATTTGGCAATGATATTGCCGCTCTGACCGCCAATTTTTTCATGGGCGTCATCCCGAAACACCACGGCACCCAGCTCGGACAGCATCCCGCAAAGCGTCTGCGCAATTTCACCTTCCTCTTTGGATACGGAATCGATTTGAACCAGTTGCATGAAGGTTTGGGTTAGTCTTTCCTGATTGATCATCGGATCTCCCTTCACATCAGCCATCGTTCAGTGCACAAGTTTAACCCGGGCTTCATACCACACGATTTACTTGTGATAGCTGATTTTAAGTTTAAGTTGACAAAACGGTGATCGGCTATATATATGAACCACGTCCAATCAATTTGCAAACGGAAGTGCGCAGCTTACTGGTGAGGCTCCCGGACTTCAAATCCGGTGTGGGGCGCTAAAACCGTCCCGGGTGGGTTCGATTCCCATGCACTTCCGCCAATACTTTGCAGAAATAACCTTCCTAAGCACCAGTAATTCAAGCCTTTTAGAGTACATATCCCTTTTAAATCATTGATTGACGTGGTTTTGATTGCAGTATTCAAAATTTTACGCTCTTTTTGATACCTTTTGGTCAACACGTTGGTCAACATTTTGTTTTTCAAGTTGACCATCCAGCCATTTTGTATATGGAGCTATTGCTTTTGTCAAAGCGTTATCAGTGGGCACGATAAAATTAGCATCCATACCCTTCAAACTGCGGCCCAGGATCGTATCGCGGTACACTTTATCAACCCCGGCACTGACCATATTCGTTTTTACTGTCCTTCTGATATCGTGAAACGTGATCCCTTCTTTTCGGCCATATGGAATATCGGCTTTCCTGCAAGTATCTGAAAACTGCTTTTTCAAGCCGCGGGGGAGTGTAACGTTTTCCCAGGCGCATGACACCCAGGCAAAAGTGGAAGCCTTGTTCAGGATGGAGTCGTCGCTGCAAAATCTCTGTGATCAATTGCTGTGTGCATGGCCCTGTTTTTCCAGCCCAGCTAATGATCCGTGAACTGAACTTGAGTTGATAGGGGTCGGATCCTCCTGGAATGTCATCTATGGCTACGCTGTTATCTTTTGCTCCAGGTTCTTTTCATTGTAAAGTTGCTCGCCTTCGATGAACGTTTCCATCGGGGTTCGCCCCTTGCATCGATTCCTCTGTGGGTTCTTTCGTTGTTATACTCATATATATACCGATCCAGATCAGATAGGTATGGAGGGTAATTTTTACCAGGTTGGTGAGTAGGTTATATCAGTACGTCAACAGTTTTCTACGATCAGTACTCATGCGTCGTTCCTGGTTGGTGCGGCGATCTAATCCGATGATAGGGTTCCTTTCTATCCTTCTATCGCTTTCGCATCGTCTTTCATAGAAGTAGTTCACATCTTTGGTCGCCAAATTTATTATAATGTAAACTGCAAGCAAAATAATAAACATCACTGGTCCTAGCATATTCATGGTTACCTCAAACATAAAAGTGCAAGTTCAACTATTGTCGCCAGCAGGCTCTAACCGTTACAAATTTTTTATAAAAAAAGTATACATTTGTCAACTAATTTATATATAATTGAGCTATAATTATAGTTTTTTACAATATATATGATTAGAATTATCCTTAATTACAAGATATGGTATATTTAGATGCAACAATATTTTGAATACTGAAAAAAGATTTGGTTGGATGGCGTAGGAAATGGTTTGACTGGAGGTGTTTGGATTCCGAGTCTAAATGAACAGATATCTTAACCATTTAGGGATCCGCTCGTTTAGCTTTGGGCATTGTGATATCATCACTCTAGCTCTTGCGATTTTTTTTCTTGGGTGGTCATGTTTTCCTCCTTCAATTTGGATCGTTTGGCGACAATCCAGAAGGTATCTGACCGCCCTTTTTTATTCAAGTGTCAAGTCAAGTCTATCCTGTGGCATTTAATCCTTTGGATCGATCCAAGCCACTTTATTTTTGTTAATAAATACAGTTTTGTTATGGACTTCAAGAGAACTTGCGGCCTCGATAACTATAACGAAACCCTTGTCTCTGCTGTTAATAAAATCTGAAAGTCTTTTATAAGGTATTATATTAATTTTTCCGTCAAATATTGTCCCCTCAACCAACTTAACAGTTACGTCCACATAGTTTGTCGAAAACTTAGTAAATTCTGGATCCATAATAGCCCCTTTTTCATAACCATCAGTAAAATGGATAATATGTTATCATCGGTATTGAAAAATCAGAATGAGAATTTTAGAAATATAGACAGCCCACTGATATCAAATCTTATATATAAATCAAGGCAAGAAAAAGTATCGAATATTAAAATTTTTTCCCAACTGTGCGAAATCGCTAATTATGGCACAAATTTTAAGAAAAAATTGGGTAACACATTTTTTGCCTTCTGGATTTGAATCAAACAAATTTTTATAAACCATTGTTTTGCTGCCACGCGTCAACCCGTCGCCGTGATCTTCGTTTTTCCGGCCTGGATGGATATCTCGGCAGCCAGGTAACGGATCAGGTTATAAATTGATTTGCGCAGACATTTGTTATAGCGGATTTGGTCATTGCCAAAATATACGCTGCAGGAGGCCTGACCATTCAGACTGCGTCTTTGTCTATGGTTCAATACATTCGCTGCAGTTTCTGCCAGCAGGCTGAACTCATCGATGGTATTCGCTTTACACCCCCAAGGTCCAAATCCTTAAACTCAACCTGGGTATGCTCAATGGCGCCATTATATGGAGCTGTATAGGGTGCCGTTGATCGGAATCACATAGGCTTTCGGCATCTCTTAGTGAAAATGCGTTGTTTGTAGAAACCGTTAAACCGCATCAACATTATATCTTCTTCCCATAAATTACGCGGTGCCCTGCGGAGACGTAGGCAGGACTATATTTATCTTTGTGCCTTAATATTTGACCTTGGAGTTACTTTTTGTCATATTGCCTTCAGCTTTGGGTATATTCAAGATAATGAATGAACGTTTTTCTTTCATGTGGTGACATGGCTTTTATGTGATGTGGCGATTTGTATTGAGTATTGAAATCTTGTGTTTGCTGTTACGATCCTTTCGCATCCGCACTATAAAGGCTCAATCCGGAGTCAAACTACCGCCGGTTGCGCATCAAAAGAAAATTTCCATATGCAAGGCCGATGATATGGTCCAATGGTTCGATACCATAGCCAGTACATTGACATGGTTCAACCGGCATCTCTGTTTTTATCGAAGCTTTACTCTGGCAAGTATGTTGAGAAAACGGGGCATACCCGCGGTCATGAATGTGGGTGGCCGGGGTTTGGGTTTAAATGAGGCGAAAAAGGCGCATTGCTGGTTGACGCTTGATGATAAGCTGTTTCACGAGCAAGAAAATGCACTTGAGTTATACCCATTGGAAATGGGCTACAATCAGGACCGATCCATCCGCTATTGGATTGGTCCTGAATTGAATGAAAATGCCTTAAAAGGATGCAACGTTGCCAGGGGCAGATCGATCAAACCCCTTTTTCGACGTAGAAAGTGAGGTTTTAAGCCCATGGTAGCTTAAGCATAAAATATTCGAATCTGATCGACTACATATTCCAGTTGATCATCACTGAGTTCCGGATATATGGGAATCGCCAATGAATGCAGAGCAGCACGCTCGGCATTCGAAAAGTCGCCAACCTGATATCCCAGATATGCAAAACAATCTTGCAGGTGCAGCGGTACAGGATAATAGACTTCCGTCCCCACACCTGCTTCAGAAAGGAACCTTCGAAGTTCATCTCTTTTTTCTGGTACCATGATGACAAATTGATTGTAAATATGGCGATTTTCCTTTGCTAGCGGTAGCGTTATTATTTCCGTCAGTCCCTTTTGTAAAAATAATGTACGATACTTGTGAGCGTTGGTCTGTCGACCGTTGGTCCAATCATCTAGATATTTCAGCTTAACCGAAACAATTGCTGCCTGCAAGGCATCCAATCGAAAATTGCCACCAATTATTTTGTGATAATATTTTGGCTTGGCACCATGGCCACGTAGAATCCGCAGGGCGGCGGCGTATTGTTCCGAGTTTGTTGTAACGATCCCCCCGTCGCCAAAGGCGCCCAGATTTTTGGACGGAAAAAATGAAAAACAGCCGAAATCGCCTATGGAACCGGCGCGGCGGTCCTGATATTCGCTGCCAATTGCTTGGGCCGCATCCTCAACGACGATCAGGTTGTGTTTATGAGCAAATTTCATGATCGGATCCATATCAGCAGATTGTCCATACAGATGCACCGGTATGATTGCCTTCACCCGCTCTTGTTGTGCGCTGCTCAGCTTTGCCATGGTCTGATCCAGCAAATCTGGATTTAGATTAAACGTGAGGGGATCGATGTCAACAAAGGCGGGTTTGGCACCCAGCCGTGAAATGGCGCCGGCGGTGGCAAAGAAGGTATACGGCGTTGTCAGGATGATATCATCGCTGGAAATCTCGGCAGCCATCAGGGCGATAATGAGCGCATCCGAGCCAGACGACACACCAACAGCATACTGGGTGCGGCAATATTGGGCAATGGCTTGTTCCAAATCGATAACCGTCTGGCCCAGGATAAAATATTGGGATTCATATACAGCTTCGGTGGCTGCCAGGATTTCAGCTTTTATGGACTGGTACTGACTTTTAAGATCAAGCAAGGGTACTTTCATGAGTTCAACTCTCCGTTTGATGGGTTATTATGAGACTTGCTTCTTGATCATAGATATTTTTTAGGGTGTAGGGAGACGACGTCTGCATGGATGCCGAATCGCCGGTGTCCAACTGCTGGTCTGCTTGATTGTGCCCAAGCAGGCATTTGCCTGCCAATAAATTGATATATACCCGAGCTTTACGGGTCGCATCACAACGGTAGGTTTTATCCCGTTTTATGGTGACCCGCATGACGGTTTCGTTTGCCGACTTCGCCAGGTATTTGACAGTACCCCAGGGGTGTTTCTCCAGGAGATGGTTCTGAAGTTCAGGTCGGTCTTGCTGTTTTAAGTGTGTGACGATTTCCTTGACATCCCGGCTGGTTTCGAGATTGGAAACAAATATGGCGTCAGGTGTTTCGACCAGAACGATGTCGGAAAGATCATTGGAAGCGATAAAACGGCTATTTGAAAACAACAGGCTGTTGTGCGTATTTTGACAAAAGACATCCCCTATTATCGCGTTGCCGTTCTTATCCTTTGGCAGATATTCTTGCAAAGACTTCCAGGAACCGATATCACTCCATCCTATTTCAGACGGCAGTACGACACCGTTTCGTGTTTTTTCCATGATTGCCACATCGAAGGGCAAATTCTCCAGACGCTCATACGCATCTCGTGAGATGGTCTCTCCCGGGCCGACGATCGCTTCCATTTGGGTGAACATATCGGGCTGGTGGGTCTGGAATTCTTTTACTATCGCCGAAACGCTAAAAGCAAACATGCCACTGTTCCAAAAGAAGTTTCCGGCGTCAATATAACGCTGTGCGGTTTTCAGGTCGGGTTTTTCAACAAATCGCCTTATTTTTAGGCCACCATCGGTAAGCGGGAGGCCAGCTTCAATGTAGCCGTAACCGGTTTCGGGATAATCTGGCTGGATACCAAAGGTGACCAGGTAACCTGCTTGCGCCAGCTGGATAGCCTGGGTAATCCGTTGGTGAAAACGGGCAACATTCTCAATGACATGATCCGCGGGAAATATGAAGATAATCGCATCATTGCGTTGGAAAAAAGCGCGAAGTTTTAGAACGGCCAACAGAATGGCTGGCGCCGTGTTGCGACCAACAGGCTCACCGATGATTTTATCCCGGGGGTCGATACCGAGCGCGTCGAGATGGTCACCCGATTCCAGGCAGTGATCCTGGCCACACACAATCAGTACATTATCTGTATTCAGGGCCGGGGACAGACGCCGGATGGTTTCCTGCAGAAGCGATCGGTCGCTGCCGAACCCTGCCAACTGTTTGGGTGACAGGGTTCGAGACACCGGCCATAAACGGGTACCGGACCCGCCGGCCAGCAGAACGGGGAAGATTGCAGGTTTAGTGGCGCCAATTTCAGGCGCATCATTTGCCATAATAGGTCCTCTTGGGTTGCTGCAACGCTCCGGCTTGGCTGCAAACGCTCTCATACGCCTGGTACCCCAGACAGGCGTTGATTTCTTTGCGCAATTCCCCGCTGGGATGCAATTGAAACGGTTCAGGCAGGGCGATGACTGCTTCGGCCATCTCTGGCGCCTTAATATGCAGGAAAACGTTACAGGCTCCAGGATGGTTTTTAACCACATGATGCAGTGTTTCCAGTTGATCGCGGCCGGTGTTGGCTGTTTCCAGATTGATGTGGATGCTGACGGTCCAGATTTCTTCAGCCTTTTGGATGGGTACGATATGGTTGGCTAACAATTTGACCGTGTTTTCTTCCTTTTGTACCTGGCCGTCCACCAGAATGGCATTGTCCGAGTCTAAAATATGATGGACATCGTTGTAAAGGGAAGAAAAAACCGTCATTTCAAAGGCACCGTTTAAATCTTCCACGGTCACAAAAGCCATCAAATCACCTCTTTTGGTGGTGATGGTTTTGGTATTGCGAATAATTCCGGCCAGACGCACGCCGGTGTTGTCGTCCAACTCTTTTAAGGTCAGGGTGTCGGCCGTAGCAAACTTGTCGATAATCGGATTGTAGCGATTGAGTGGGTGGCCGGTGATATAAAATCCGAGGGCCTCTTTTTCATTTGCCAAAAGTTGTCTTTCCTCCCACTCTTCGATTTCAGGCAGCGGCGGCAAGTTAATACTGGGGGCATCGGAGGCCGACCCAAACAAACCCATCTGCGGATCGTTTTTTTCGCGGTGTACGCGTTGACCATACTCGAGGATTTCATCCAGCCCTCCCATGAGTTGCGAGCGGTTCAACCCCAGGGAATCAAAAGCACCGCTTTTGATCAGGCTTTCAAGCACCCGCCGGTTGACCCGACGTAAATCCACCCGTTCGCAGAAATCGAAAATGGAAACAAAAGGCTGTTCCTCACGAGATTCGAGCACGGATTCGATGGCACCTTCGCCCACATTTTTTACAGCGGCCAGGCCAAAACGAATGCTGTCTTTTTTTACGATGAAGGCTTTGCCACTCTCGTTGATGTCCGGTGGCAGAACCGGTATGTGATGTTCCTTGCATTCAGATATGTATTTAACCACACCATCGGATGAATTCATTTCGCTGGTTAGCAATGCTGCCATGAATTCCACCGGGAAATGGGCTTTAAGATAGGCGGTTTGGTAGGCTATCAGTGCATATGCGGCGCTATGGGACTTATTGAAACCATAGCCACCAAACTTGGAAATAAGACCGAAAATTTCCCCGGCCTTGTGGTCCGGGATCCCGTTTTCAACGGCCCCGTCTACAAATCGTTTCTGATGCTTGGCCATGATTTCAGGTATCTTTTTTCCCATGGCCTTTCTGAGATCGTCCGCTTCAGACATGGAATAGTCGGCCAGAACACCGGCGATTTTCATGACCTGTTCCTGGTATACAATAACGCCGTAAGTTTCCTTGAGGATGGATTCCAACTCCGGAACCAGGTAGCGGACCTCCTTGAGCCCATGCTTGCGTTGAACAAAATCGGTCACCATGCCGCTATCCAGGGGACCCGGCCGGTATAGCGCCACCAGGGCGATGACGTCGTCAAAGGTCTCCGGACGCAAACGGATCAGTAAATCTTTCATCCCCGAGCTTTCCAACTGAAACACGCCGGTGGTATCGCCCGAACATAAAAGGGCATAGGTGGCGGGGTCATCCATGTTCAGATTGTCGATATCAGGGGGTGTTTTGTCCTGACGCACAATCATATCAAGGGTGTTGGCGATGACCGTCAGGTTACGAAGACCCAGAAAGTCAAATTTTACCAAGCCGATTTTTTCGACGATTTTCATGTCGAATTGGGTAACAACTTCATCCTTTTTGCCCTGAAATAAGGGCAAGTATTCCACCAGGGGCTTATCGGAGATAACCACCCCGGCGGCATGCGTGGAGGCGTGTCTGGGCAAACCTTCCAGCACTCGCGAAACCTGAATCAGCTCGGCAACGTCGGGATTTCGCTTGGCCAGTTCCCGCAGTTTCGGTTCCTGCTCCAGGGCATCATTCAAACTGATATTCAAGACGTCCGGTACCATTTTAGCGATGCGATCCACTTCCTGCAAGGGGATATCGAGGGCCCGGCCGACATCCCGGATGACAGCCCGGGTTTTGAGTTTTCCGAATGTGATGATTTGCGCAACGCGCTCACCGCCCCCGTATTTTTCCACCACATATTTAAAAACATGCTCGCGACCATTAATACAAAAGTCCACATCGATGTCGGGCATACTTTTGCGCGCGGGATTTAAAAACCGTTCAAAGATGAGTCCGTATTGGATCGGATCGAGCCCGGTAATACCCAACGCGTAGGCCACCAGGCTGCCAGCCGCCGATCCCCTGCCCGGCCCCACAGGGATGTCATGGGATTTGGCATACTGAATAAAATCCGCGACGATTAAGAAATATCCCGGGAATCCCATTTCCGTGATCAGTTTTATTTCATGGTCAAGACGCTTTTGGTATACAGGGACATCGATGTCCGGTTTTTTTTCACGAAGACGTTTGATGATACGCTTAAATCCGCGGCGCGTTTTTTGTTCAAACAGTTCTGATTCGGCGATATTCTGAGGTGTTTCAAATTTGGGGAAATGGTAGGTCTTGAAATCAAAATCAACCTGACAGCGCTTGGCTATTTTAACCGTGTTGGCCAGGGCCTCTGGATGGTCTTTAAAATAGGCGGCCATTTCCTGTTTGGATTTATAATAGAGCTGGTTGGTACCAAACTTGAGCCGGTTGGACATTTTGACGGTCTTGCCGGTCTGGATGCACAGCAAGACATCGTGCGCTTTAACATCATGGCGATCCAGGTAATGACAGTCATTGGAGGCCACAAGCGGGATAGCGAGGCGTTGGCTCATGTCATATAAAGCCGCGTTCACCAGTTCCTGTTTATCAATCCCGTTGTTTTGGACCTCGAGATAAAAATTTCCTTCGCCCAAGATTTGACAATATTGCCTGGCGGCAGCATCGGCTTGTTCCAGTTTTCCGGCAGCGATCAGCTTGGGGATCTCGCCTTGCAGACAGGCAGAAAAACCTATCAAGCCCTGGCTGTGTTGTCGTAAAAGCGCCTTATCGATACGGGGTTTGTGGTAAAATCCTTCCAGGCGGGCTGTTGATACGAGCTTGCAGAGGTTTTGGTAGCCCTGGTTGTTTTCGGCCAGCAAAATCAAGTGGGAAATTCCTTTGTGATCCAAAGGGGTTTTGTCCCGCAAGGTGCGGGGCGCCACATAGCATTCACAGCCGATAACCGGTTTGATATTAGCAGCCAGAGCCTTTTGATAAAATTCGATGCAACCGAACATGGTGCCGTGGTCTGTAATGGCCACGCTGTCCATGCCGAGCTCGGCCGAACGCTTGAACAGTTCATCGACCCGGATGGCACCATCTAACAGAGAGTACTGGGTATGAACATGTAGGTGAACGAAGTCGGGGGTGGTTTCTGGCATTTTTATTTCAATAAAACTCGCGGTAATTTCATTATTTGTAAACAATGGAACGTAAGTAAGCAGTAAGCAGTAAGGAGTAAGCAGTAGCTGCAGAAATAAGACTTCATATATCCTTTGTAATTTCTACTTTTCATAATCCATTTAGCCCGAAGCTACT
>Ga0180435_10000836_pt1 | contig 32391 bp, 26 predicted proteins | sample SS_ome_3_FD_132467 | JGI IMG/M metagenome (GOLD analysis project Ga0180435, IMG submission 132467) | Hypersaline lake sediment archaeal communities from the Salton Sea, California, USA - SS_3_S_1 metaG | ecosystem: Environmental > Aquatic > Non-marine Saline and Alkaline > Hypersaline >... | reverse complement strand
ATCAGATAAAAGGTACTCCGGGGATAACAGGCTTATCGCTCCCGAGCGTCCATAGCGGCGGAGCGGTTTGGCACCTCGATGTCGGCTCATCACATCCTGGGGGTGGAGAAGCTCCCAAGGGTTCGGCTGTTCGCCGATGAAAGTGGTACGTGAGCTGGGTTCAGACCGTCGTGAGACAGGTCGGTCCCTATCTGCTGTGGGCGTGCGAAACTTGAGGAGGTTCTTCTTTAGTACGAGAGGATTTGGAAGGACGTCCCTCTGGTGTGCCAGTTGTCGCGCTAGCGGCACGGCTGGATAGCTAAGGACGGAAAGGATAAACGCTGAAAGCATATAAGCGTGAAGCCCGCTCCAAGATCAGGTTTCGTAAGCGCTATCGCGCGAAAGCCCCCTGGAAGACGACCAGGTCGATAGGCCGGATGTGTAAGCACGGCAACGTGTTCAGCTAACCGGTACTAAAGGGCGAATGCTTGGCCACATGTATCCAACGCTCCCCGACTTGGGCGCCAGACTCAAACCCGAGGATTCTTTCCTCGGCCAGACGTCGGCCCCCACTTCGGGCAAAGAGCTGCTGCATCCACAACCGGGCGACGGACGGGGCGAAATATCCCCCCGTCGCCACTCCCCGGTGACTAACCCGGAAGGCCACACCCGTTCCCATCCCGAACACGGTAGTTAAGCTTCCGGGGCCGATGGTAGTGCCACAGTGCGAGAGTAGGTGTTGCCGGATTTTTTTCAAAGCCCCCGTGATCCAGCTCGGATCGCGGGGGTTTTTTTCACGCGCCGCCCTGCCCCTCCCTCGCGGTCGGCCCCGAAGGTACAATGCGGGTTTCGTCCCCCGTGACCCAAATCGGAAAATACCCCGAGGAATCAGCTTGAGCGAACAACCGACCCGCCCGGCGTCCCAGCCCAACCCGTCGGTCGACGCGGCATGGAATCGTGCACAAACGGCCGCCCGCGTCGCCGCCGAGAACCGTGGCCGCGACATCGTCATCCTCGACGTGCGGGAAATGACGCCCGTTTTCGACTACTTCGTCATCGCCAGCGGTACCAGCCGTCGCCAACTCCACGCGATGAGTGAGGAAATCGACCACGCGCTCGAAGACGACCTCGGCGATCGTCGCCAGGGGATCGAGGGCTATGCCGAGAGCCGCTGGATTCTGCTCGACTACGGCGATGTGGTGATCCACCTGTTCGAGCCCGACACGCGCGATTACTACGCGCTGGAAGATCTTTGGTCTCAAGCGAAACAAATCCCGTGGGAGGAGAAGAGTGACGGAGCGAGTGGTTGAGGAGGATTGCCGATTCACTCGCATTCCATACACGCCTACCGCCCACTGTCTACTATCTACCGCCCACTGACAACCTCCCACGCGGCGGCGCCCTTGACTCCCCAGCCGCGAGCCGCCAGCCCCGAGCCCCTCTCCGCCATGAGCCTACTTGCCGCGCTAAAGGATCGTTTCGCTTCGGTGCTGTCGGAGCTAGCTGGCGAGGAGGCCGCTGGCGATTTGCTCGCGCTGCTCCGTCCCGCCCAGGACCCCCGATTCGGCGACTATCAGGCGAATTTCGCCATGCCGCTGGGCAAGCGGCTGAAGCGTCCGCCCCGGGATGTGGCTGCCGAATTGGTCGACCGGACCCCGCTTGACGACCTCTGCGAAGCGCCAGAGGTGGCCGGCCCGGGCTTCATCAACCTGCGGATCCGTGGCGACGTACTTGCCCAGCGGCTGGCCGAAGCCCTCGCCGACAAACGACTGGGTGTGAAGCCGGTCGCCGATCCGCGGTCTTATCTGATCGACTATTCCGCGCCCAATGTGGCCAAACCGATGCATGTGGGCCATATCCGCTCCACGGTGATCGGCGACGCCCTGTGCCGCATGCTGCGATTCCTCGGCCATCAGGTGATCAGCGACAACCACCTGGGCGACTGGGGGACCCAATTCGGCATGATCATCTACGGGTTCAAGCACTTCCGCGACGAGGCGGCCTACCAGCAATCGCCGGTCGGGGAATTAGCCCGACTTTACCGCGAAGTGCGGCGGCTGATGGACCTGCCGGCCGAGCAGCGGCCAGCCCAGCATCGCGCGATCGACACCGCCGTGCTGGAAGAGACCTCCCGGCTGCACGCCGGCGACACGGAAAATGTCGAGCTTTGGAAACGATTCATGCCGCTCTGTCTCGGTGAGATCGAACGGGTGTACGGCCGCCTGAATGTCCAGTTCGACGAGACCCTGGGCGAGAGCTTCTATCACGAGCGGCTGCCGGCGCTCGTGGAACGGCTGCTGGCCGAACGGATCGCCCAAGAAAGCGAAGGGGCGACGGCCGTGTTCTTTCCCGATCGCGACGTGCCCATGCTGATCCGTAAGCGCGACGGGGCGTTCCTCTACGCCACCACCGACCTGGCCACAATCGAGTATCGCATGGAGCGCTGGCAGCCCGACGCGATTCTCTACGTGGTCGACCACCGGCAGAGCCTGCACTTCCAACAGCTTTTCGACGTCGCCCGACGCCTCGGTTACGGCGACGTCGAACTAACCCACGTAAGCTTTGGCACCGTGCTGGGCGAAGACGGTCGGCCCTTCCGCACCCGCGCCGGCGAGACCGTTGGCCTCGAGGGCCTGCTGGATGAAGCCGTACGCCGCGCGGGCGACGTGGTGGCCGCGAACGACGACGCGAAACCCGGCGGGGCCGAGCTTTCCGAGGAACAACGCCGACGGGTGGCCGAAACCGTGGGCATCGGTGCGCTGAAATACGCCGACCTCTCCCAGAACCGCACCAGCGACTACACGTTCAGCTACGACAAGATGCTGGCCATGAACGGCAACACCGGCGCCTACATGCAATATGCCTACGCCCGCGTGAGAAGCATCTTCCGGCGGGGCGGGATCGATTTGGCCGAACTCCGTGCTGACGCCACCCCCATCGCCCTCAACGAGCCGGCCGAACGCTCGCTCGCCGTCGCCCTACTGCGACTGGGCGAAGCAGTGGACTGGTCGCTGGTCGACTACCGGCCCAACCTGCTGACTTCCTACCTCTTCGAGCTGGCGGGACAGTTCACCACGTTCTACGAGCAGTGCCCGGTGCTAAAAGCCGATTCGGACGAGCTCCGCCGCGGACGGCTGTTGTTGTGCGATCTGACGGCGCGCACGATCCGCCTCGGGTTGGAGCTGCTGGGGATCGACGTGGTCGAGCAGATGTAGCGAGAGACCCCACGCTTGCCAAAGATGGATAAACGCCCATCCCGCCGTAGGGCATCGATGGGCGTCAGCCGCTGCCCGGCCAGCGCTCCAACGTGGGCGATCGGCACATCCCTCACGCCTTCCGCCATTCGTTGATTTTTCGCAACACGAATTTGTTCCCCAGGTGTTGACCGGAGGCTACAATTGCCTGGCACGCATACGCTTTCAGGGGATAAGTTATGCACATTTTGACGGGTTTGGTGATCGCCGGGCTGGCTCGGATGCAGCAGACCGGTGGCCTGAAAGGACTCTCGCTGATGCCGCACCTGCGCACCGGGCCCGTCCGCACCGAGCATGCCTCGCCCGGGCGGCTGCGGCTGCGGGTCCCCTCGTTGCCGGGGAACGACGCCGGGGCCGAGCGGCTCGTCGAGCGGTTGCCTGGGGTCAACGGGGTCGACTCGGTGCAGGTCAACCGCACGACCGGCAGCGTGTTGATCCACTACCGCGCGGAGGAAGTCCGGCCGGAGCTGCTGTTCGCCGCCGTGGTCCGCCTGATGGGCCTGGAGGAGGAGATTGCCCGTCCGCCGAAGGCCCTGGTCACCCGGGAACTGCGATCGATGCTCAGCGCCGCCAACCGCGTGGTCTACGACCGCACCGGCGGCCTGCTCGATTTGTGGTCGGCCGTGATGATCCTGCTGGCCGCCATCGGCATCCGGAAGATGGTCACCGACGGACTGGCCCGAGCCCTGCCCGGCGGGTTTACCATGGTGTGGTGGGCCATGCACGCGCTGGCCCGCGACGGTGGCGGCGAGGAGTGAATGGGTGAGGGGGTGGTTTTGCACCCAAGCCGACAGCTTGCCGTCGTCCCGCCCAATGTGTTCCCACCTGTCGTGGTTGAACTGAACGTCCTTCCGCTACCTCCCGGCCGCGGCTAAAAGCAAATAACTACCGGGTACCAGCTAACACCCATGCTTTGGCACAAAGAGAAACCGCTGCTTGCGTGCGAGGTTCTGCACGAGTTGCCCGGCCGGTTGCGGATCGGGTGTCGGGCGATTGGATTCCTGCGCGCCCGCGGCGACGACCTCCGCCAACAGCTCGAGGATCTGGCCCCGGTGCGTCAAGCGCGCGTGAACGTGCCCACGGCGAACGTGCTGATCCACTTCGACCCCGACCAGGCCACGGCCGCCGAGGTGGTCGAACTGGTCGATTCGACCGTCGGGCTGTTCTCGCTTGAGGCCTACAAACGCGAACGAGCCGAGCGGAACCGGCCGACGGTGAACGAGCGACGGCTGTCGGACGAGCCGATCTCGGAGATGCTTACCCGGGTGGCCGCGACGACCGCGTCGCTGGCGTTCAGCCGACTGGGCGGTGGAAGCAGCACGGTCCCCGCCACCTTGACCGGCCGGGTGCTCAACATGCCGGCACTGACCGCCCTGTCGCTGGCCTTGCCCATCTTCCGCAGCGGATGGCACTCGTTGCGCACGCGGCTGCGTCCCAATGCCGACACGCTCAGCGCCAGTGCGATTCTGGCCAGCGTCCTCGCCGGCCGGGGACTCTCGGCGCTGACGATCATCTGGCTGGCCGACATCGCGGAACTGCTGACCGCCTACACCATGCAGCGCACCCGCCGGGCGATCCGCGAGATGCTCGCGGTTGGCGAGGAGTTCGTCTGGCGGATCGGCGAGAACGGCACCGAGCAACGCGTCCGCCTAGAGCAGCTTCGCGTGGGCGACCGGATCATGGTGTCGACCGGCGAGAAGATCAGCGTCGACGGCCACGTCATCGACGGCGAGGCGGCGGTCGACCAGTCGTCGATCACCGGCGAATACATGCCCGTCCGAAAGGCCGGCGGCGACGAGGTCTTCGCCGGCACGGTGCTTAAGAGCGGGCGGTTGATCATTGGCGCCCAGCGGGTGGGCGATCAGACGGCCGTCGCGCGGATTGTCCACGCCGTCGAGGAGGCCACCCATCGCAAGGCGAACGTGCAAACCGTGGCCGACAATTTCTCGGCGGCACTGATCCCGCTGAACTTCGTCCTGGCCGGCGTGGTCTATGCGGCCACCCGCAATGCCGGCCGGGCGCTGAACATGCTGATCATCGATTACTCGTGCGGCGTGCGGCTGTCGACGGCCACCGCCCTGTCGGCCTCCATCTGCTCGGCCGCGCGCAATGGGATCCTGATCAAGGGCGGCAACTATCTGGAACAACTGGCCGGGTCCGACACGCTCATCTTCGACAAGACGGGCACGATGACCGAGGGCCGGCCCGAGGTGGTCAGCGTCGTCCCGCTGCGCGACGGCGTGAGCGACCGCCAGGTGCTCGAACTGGCCGCCGCGGCCGAGGAAGCCAGCACGCACCCAATGGCCGTGGCCGTGTTGGGCCGGGTGCGGCGCAGCGGATGGTCGGTGCCGGAGCATCGCGACAGCCAAGTCCACACCGCCCGGGGTGCGTCGACTCGCGTCGGCGAGCGGACCATCCGCGTTGGCAGTCGCCGGTTCATGCAGGAGAACGCCATCGACCTATCCTCGGCCGACGAGGCCGTCCATCGCCTGGCGCGCAAGGGCGAGAACATCCTGTACGTTTCGGACAACGGCTCACTGCTGGGCGTGCTAGGCATTCAGGACGCGCTGCGAGAGAACATGAAAAAGGCGGTCAACCGGCTGCGATACAGCGGTATCGACGACATCATCCTGCTCACCGGCGATGTTGAGCAACACGCCGAGCTGGTCGCCAACCGCATGGCCATGGACCGCTTCAAGGCCGAGGTGCTGCCAGACGACAAGGCCGAGGCCGTGTTGAAGCTACAATCGAAGGGCACGCGCGTGGTGATGGTCGGCGATGGGATCAACGACGCCCCCGCCCTGGCCTACGCCGACGTGGGCATCGCCATGGGCGGCACGCGGACCGACATCGCCATGGAAGCGGCCGACATCACCGTGACCGTCGACGACCCGCTGATGATCCCCGCCACCATCCGCCTGGCCGAAAAGACCATGCGCGTGGTGAAAGAGAACTTTGCCACCGCCATCGGCGTGAACACCCTGGGCATCGTCCTGGCCGCGATGGGCGTGCTGCCGGTGTTCTGGGGCGCCGTGCTGCACAACTCGTGCACCGTGGCCGTGGTCATGAATTCATCCCGTCTGCTGTTCCACGATGTGGAGAGAGGCTAACCGGGCTCGGGAAGCCACCCCCACCACCCGCCATGAACGTCGCCATTGAACGACCGCCGAAAGCCGAAAAGCCCGTGGTGACGATCGTCCACGCGCTGCCCGGTCGGTTGCGCGCGCGGTTCTCGCACGCGCCGCGCGACCTGCATCGGCTTCGGGCGGCCATCCTGGAACATGAGGGGCTCGACTCGCTGGATTTCACTCCGCAAACCGGCTCGGTGCTGGTGCATTTCGACCCTCGAGTGGTCACGCAGCAGGAGATCGCCCTGCGGCTGGCCGTGCAGCTTTCGCTCGATTACGGCGTGCGGCCCGTGCGGCTGCTGGCCCGAGCCGATAACCTCGTGCTGGAGAACACCGCCGTGCTGGCCGCCGGGGTGATTGGATCGGCCCACCTGCTGCGATGGCTGGGGGCCGTCTCGGGCCGGTCGACCGCGCTCGATTGGGCGGCCGGGGCGGCGACGGCTTGGGCGGTTGCCGACCATGCGTGGAAAGAAACCCGCGAGCGCGGCTACTTCGACCCGGAAGTGCTCTCATTGGGCTATCTGGCCACGGCCGTCGCGCGGCGGAACGTGCTGAACGCGTCGACCGTCACGTGGCTGGCGGCGTTCGGTCGACATCTGGTCTCGCCGGCGCCGAACGGCGTGGAGGTCCGCCCGGTGCGTGTGGGCGAGAACGACGACGGTCGGCCCGGTTATCAAGTCACCATCGGCCCGGACACCGACGCCCCAGAACGCGTGCAACTGCTCGGGGCCATGCAGGGGCTGTTGAAATACGCGCTCACGGGCGGCTCGCCCGAGGCGCGGCAGATGTGGGACGAGCTTCGCGACGTGTCGCGCGTGCACGGCGAGGTGCTCGAAGGACTCGGACAATTCCACGGGGGCATCCCCGTTCGCTTCACCGACGGTAATGGAGGCAAACCATCATGGCAGTCAACTCCGATCACGTGACCGGCTTCACCGTGGGCCTGGGCGCCGCGGCGCTGGGCTTCTACCTGTACAAGAAGAACCAGGGCATGGTCGACGCTTGGCTCGCGCAGCAAGGCATCAAGGTGCCACAATCGACCGGACACGATCCCGGCGCGCTTTCGCTCGAGGAACTGATGCGCGAGAAAGAGCGGCTCGAAGACATCATCGCCGAGCGCGAAATGGGCGACCATCAACCGGCCGAGCAGCCGGCCCCCGAATCGGCCTAAGGCGATCGGCCACGACGCCCAGAGCACCCTTCCCGCTGCTATTGCGTTGCGCGCGCAGGGATGCGGGGACAGTGTAATCCGCCGGCGATCCGCCAGTGGTCCGCCGATCGTCCATCGCTGGGCTCCGCCTCCAAGCCGGTGGCCCTCAGGTCAGGACGGTGGCTCTCCGGATGCGTAACCACCGGGAGGTGCCGGTGGGCTTCAGCGCGCTCTCGAACGGAGTGTCGATGGGGCTCGAACGACCTCCCGCCGGGAACCATTTAGATGTGGTACATCTGTTCATCCTGATCGCGGCTCTTCTCGACCAGTTCTCGCAAAGTAATGCCTTGCAGCATCTCCCGCTGAACGGCGTTCACGTCGCGCCAAGTCTGCACGAGCACGCGCACCATGGGCGACTCCGCCGAGGCAGCGCTGGAGTCGCCGTTGTCGCTGGAGGTGACGCGGTCGACCGCGTCCATCACTTCGCCCAGGGTGACCTCTTCCGGCGGCCGGATCAGCCGATAGCCGCCCGCCGCTCCGCGCACGCTATCGACCAGGCCAGCCCCCTTTAGTTGGAGCAGAATCTGGACAAGGAACCTCGGGGGCACTTCATGGCGCTCGGCGATGCGCCGGATGCGGACCGGCTCGCCGCTCCCAAAATTGGCGGCCAACTCCAGCATCGCGATGCACGCGTATTCCGTCTTCGCGGATATTTTCATTTCGGTCTGCACCTCCACTCGGGCATCACTCGGTAACAGCCCGCGCGGGCTCCCTGCCCTGTCGCAACGCGGGCTCAAACTGAATCATACCTACGTGGATAACCAAGGTAAGGCGGCTGGACTCCCCGCTAGGGGGCTAGACGGGCCTTTCCAAGCCATCATTGGGGACGATCCGGCGGTCGGGGGCGGAATTAAGGGCCTGCAGCCCCTTGACCATCCGGCCGAAACCGGCCACGATGGCCCGTTGCGAAAAATGCCTTGCCCATTGGACACTTGTGAATTCGGAGGAGTCACCCCCCCATGGCGTCAAAGGGTTTCCTGGCGGTTGATATTGGCGCATCGAGCGGCCGGCACCTGATCGGCCGTTTCGACGGCGAACGGCTAACATTGCAGGAAGTGCATCGCTTTGCCAACGGCGGCGTGGAGATGGCTGGCACGGTCTACTGGGACCTGCCTGGCCTCTGGGCGTCGGTACGCGAAGGGATGGCCGCGGCCGCCCAAGCCGCCCCCGGCGAGATCGCCTCGGTGGGAGTCGACACCTGGGGCGTCGACTTCGGCCTGCTCGACCGCGACGACCGCCTGCTAGGCAACCCGGTCACCTATCGCGACGATCGCACGGTTGGCGTCATGGAACGGGCGCTTCAGGTGGTGCCGCGCGAGGAGATCTTCCGCCACACCGGCTTGCAGTTCATGCAAATCAACACGCTCTTCCAGTTGGCGGCCATGAAGTTCGCCGACTCGCCGCAGTTGGACATCGCCGAGTCGCTCCTGATGGTCCCCGACTTATTCCACTGGCTGTTGACCGGGCGGAAATGCAACGAAATGACCGAGGCCAGCACCTCGCAGCTCTACAACCCGGTCAGCGGCGATTGGGCATTCGAGTTGATCGAGCAATTCGGGCTGCCCTCGCGAGTTTTCCAAGACATCGCCCAACCGGGCACCGAACTGGGAGCCTTGCGCCCGGAAGTGGCCCAGCAGACAGGGCTCGGCTCCACCAAGGTGGTCCTGCCGGGGTCGCACGACACGGCCAGCGCCGTGATGGCCGTGCCCGCCGAAAGCGAGGCGAACGCCGCCCCCGACTGGTGCTATATCAGCCTCGGCACCTGGGCCCTGATGGGGATCGAATCGCCGCGCCCGGTGATCACCGACGACGTGCTCCAACATGCCTTCACCAATGAAGGCGGGGTGGGAGGAACCACCCGACTGCTGAAGAACATCACCGGGCTATGGCTCGTGCAGCAATGTCGCGAAGCGTGGAATCGGGCTGGCCGCTCGTGGGATTGGGAGGATCTGAACCGGCTCTCGGCCTCGGCCACGCCCCGCAGCTCCCTGGTCAACCCCGACGCGCCCGACTTCATGGCCCCGGACGACATGCCCGCGGCCATTCGGGAATACTGCCGGAAGACGGGTCAGACGGTTCCCGAGGACGAGGGCGCCGTGTTGCGAGCGGCGTTGGATAGCATTGCGCTGAAGTTCCGTCAGGTGCTGGCGAGTTGCGAGCAGTTGGCTGGACGCCGAATCGAGACGATCCACATTGTCGGCGGGGGAACGCTCAACAAGCAGCTTTGCCAGGCGGCGGCCGACGCCTGTGGACGGCGCGTCGTCGCCGGACCGGTGGAGGCCACCGCCATTGGCAACGTGATGGTGCAAGCCGTGGCCGACGGACTGATCGCCGACATTCGCCAGGCACGCGACGTGGTGCGGCGGAGCTTCCCGGTCGACGAGTATCAACCCCGTGACACGCCCGCCTGGGACGAGGCATCCACTCGGTTCCAGCAACTACCCGCTTGACGCGAGTAGCCATCGGCTGGACCGAGCGGAACGAGGCCCAGCCTGCACACCAACTCCAGTATTCTGAAGAGGTCCCCCAATGATCAACGTTGGCATTATCGGCATCGGATTCATCGGCTCGGTCCATTACCATGCGTGGCAGAAGGTCCGCGGCGCGAAGGTGACCGCCATTTGCGAGACCGACCCCAAACGTCGCTCGGGCGATTGGCGCGACATCAAAGGAAACTTTGGCCCCCCGGGCCAGAAGATGGACCTCTCCAAGGTCGCACAGCACGCCACCGTCGGCGAGCTGCTGGCCGATCAGTCGGTCGACCTGGTCGATATCTGTCTCCCCAATGCCCTGCACACGCCGGTGACGATGCAGGCCCTGCAGGCAGGCAAGCACGTGTTGTGCGAAAAGCCCATCGCCACCAATCTGAAGGACGCCGACAAGATGGTTCGCGCGGCCGAGCGTTCCGGCCAGCAACTGATGATCGCCCAGGTGCTGCCGTTCTTCCCGGAATACCATTACGCCCATCGGGTGATCGCCGAGGGAAAATTCGGCCGGATGCTCGGTGGCCACTTCAAGCGTGTGATTTCCGATCCCACCTGGATCCCCGATTTCTACGACCCCGGCACCACCGGCGGGCCGATGCTCGACCTGCACGTCCACGATGCCCACTTCATCCGACTGCTCTGCGGCATGCCCAGTCAGGTCCGCTCGGTGGGTACGATGCGCGGGGAGGTGGCCGAGCGCTTTTCCACACAGTTCATCTTCGAGGGAAACGACGCGATGGTCACGGCCCTCTGCGGCGTGATCGATCAGCAGGGACGCCCCTTCACCCACGCGTTTGAAATCTACCTGGAAGGCGCCACGCTACAGTTCGACGACGGCGTGCCGCTGACCGTCTTCGACGCCAAGGGCAAGTCGCGGCAACCCAAGCTCCCCTCGGGCGATCCGGTCGACGTATTTGCCCGCGAACTGGGCGACGCCGCCAAAGCGATCCGCGACGACCGGCCCTCGAAACTGCTGGCCGGCCAATTGGCTCGCGACGCCCTGCTGCTGTGCGAGCGGGAAACGAAGGCCATTAAGACCGGCCGAGCCGTCAAGCTGTGAGTGGGTAATCAAACCTACGAGCACCGCCCCGGGGCGACTCGCCGCACGGGGCGCCAGCGGACTCCCCGACCTTAGGCCGTAGCACGCCGGAGTCGGGAGCACAACGCCTTTACAAAACAGGTAACAGTTCAGCCGTCTGAAACATGTCATCCCCGCGCATGCGGGAATGACGGGAATCCCCCGATTTCGCCACCCGCTTTAGACCGCTTAAGTGTTACCAAAACAGAACGACTGCATCATGCTCCAGATCGACACCGCACTGAAACCCGCCGACCTGTTGCCCGCTATCGAGCGGATGTGGCAGCTCTCGGCCGCGAAGATTCTCTCCATCGAAGAGACCTGCACACCCGAGGTGGGCACTCCGGTATTCACCGTCGAGGGGCGATACACCGCGCAGGGCTGGACCGAGTGGACCCAGGGCTTCCAGTTCGGCGCGGCCGTGTTGCAGTTCGACGCCACCGACGACCCGCGGATGCTGGAGATCGGTCGGGACAATACGCTTCGCCGCATGGCGCCCCACTTGACGCACATCGGCGTGCATGACCATGGCTTCAACAACGTGAGCACTTACGGTAACCTCCGCCGTTTGATGCTCGAGGGCCGCATTGCCCGCGATCCGCGCGAACTGGACCTCTACGAACTGGCGCTGAAAGTAAGCGGCGCGGTGCAGGCCACCCGCTGGGGATGCACCAGCGACGGCGACGGCTACGTCTGCTCGTTCAACGGACCGCACTCCCTTTTCTGCGATACGATCCGCTCGCTACGTTCGCTGGCCGTGGCGCATCAACTGGGGCATCAGCTCCAAGGCGAAAACGACGAGCGCGTGAACTTGCTCGACCGCTTGCTTCGACACGCCCGCAGCACCGCCAGATACAATGTCTACTATGGCGAGGGACGCGACGCCTACGACCTATGCGGCCGCGTGGCCCACGAGAGCATCTTCAACACGACCGACGGCCGCTACCGCTGCCCCAGCACGCAACAGGGCTACTCGCCGCTGACAACTTGGACCCGTGGACTGGCGTGGATCATCGCCGGCTATCCGGAGCAGCTTGAGTGGCTCGACACCCGCACCGACGAAGAACTCGCCTCCTTCGGCGGGCGCGAGGACAACCAGGCGATCATGCTGCGGGCGGCCACCGCGGCCTGCGACTTCTACATCGAAAACACCCCAACCGACGGCGTGCCCTACTGGGACACGGGCGCGCCGGGTCTGGCACGGATGGGCGATTATCTCGATCGGCCATCGGAGCCGGTCAACCCGCACGAGCCGATCGACAGTTCCGCCGCCGCTATCGCCGCGCAAGGCTTCGTCCGCTTGGGACGCTGGTTCCGCGCGCATGGCGAGCCTGAGCGTGGCCAGCGCTACTTCCAAGCTGGGCTGACGATCCTCCGCACGCTTCTGGCCGAACCGTACCTGAGCACCGATCCGGGGCACCAGGGCCTGCTGCTGCATGTGGTGTACCACCGGCCGCGCGGTTGGGACCACGTGCCCGCGGGCCAGTCGATCCCTTGCGGCGAATCGGCCATGTGGGGCGATTATCACCTCCGCGAGGCGGCGCTGCTGGTCGGACGCCTGGCGGAAGAAAAGCCCTACTATACGTTCTTTGGACCCGATGCGGCATTGCGGTAAGACCACTGAAGCCGCGGCGCAGACACCTTGCTGGCAGATGGCATCCGACGTCGTCACCCCGAACGGCGTGCCGGAACCTGCCCTACCGGTCTAATCGGGACGGCTTCAATACCGGATCAGCGCTATCTGCCGGTATTGGCTGATTCGCTCCGCGCCGTTCAGGGCGCCCAGTTCGATCAGGAACGCGCAGCCGGCCACCGTGGCCCCGGCGCTCTCGACCAGCTTGCAGCAGGCTTCGATTGTGCCGCCCGTGGCCAACAGGTCGTCCACGACCAGCACCTTGGCGCCCGGCTGGAGGGCATCGCTGTGGATTTCCAGCGTGTCGTCGCCGTACTCGAGTTGGTAGGTGTAGGAGCGCGTGGCGGCCGGCAGTTTGCCCGGCTTGCGGATGGGCACCAGCGACGCGTTCAACTCCAGAGCCACGGGCGCGGCAAAGATGAACCCGCGGGCTTCCGCCGCGGCCACCACGTCGATCTTCTCCTGGCGGAATGGATTGGCCAGGTCGACCACCGCGCGGCGGAACGCGGCGGGCGCGGCCAGCAGCGGAGTGATATCACGGAAGAGAATGCCCGGCTTGGGGAAGTCGGGGATGTCGCGGATGTGGTCGGCTAGATTAATTTCGGTCGGGTCGGGCATCGGTCGGCTCGCTTGCTGCGGGGCGGTGAAAGAACCAGCCGCCCAGCTTAGCGATCTCGCCCGAGACCGTAAACCCCCAGCAGGACAAGCCAAACCCCTGGGAGGGCGAGGCTCCCGCCGAGCCATTCACTGGCGAGACGCCGGCGGCCCCCCGGCCCAAGCACTGGCAAGAAGCAAGTGACGCCGAAGTCCTCACTGCCCGACCGACGCATCAGCTACCGCATCATGGCCATCAGGCGTTCCGGCGGGGTGCGGCCTTCCAGACTATCGGCCAGCTTGCCCAGGGCTTCCGTTTCTATCTGCCGGACACGTTCCCGAGTGAGCCCCAGCGCCTGCCCGATCTCCTTGAGAGTGCGCGGCTCCTGCTGGTTTAGCCCGAAACGCATCCGCAATACGGTGGCTTCGCGCTGATCCATGATTTCGATCTGCCCGAGCACGTGGCGAAGGTTGTCGTGTTCGAGCATCTCCTCTTCGGGGTCGCGCGCATGCTCGTCCATGATCATCTCGCCGAGCGACCATCCGGCCTCGGCCTGATCGGTCTGCGGCGTGAGGTTGTAGATGCGGATGGCCTTCTTGATGATCGGCAGTTTCTTTTTCGGCAGCCCGAGCACGCGAGCGATCTCCTCGGGCGTGGGCGTGCGTCCCAGCTCCTCGGCAAGTCGGGTGCTCGCCCGCCGCCACTTCGAGAGCAGCTCGACCATGTAGGCCGGGATGCGGATGGTCTTCGCCGTGTTGATCAGGGCCCGCTTGATCGATTGCTTGATCCAGTAGCTGGCGTAGGTGGAGAAGCGTGTGCCCATGGCCGGGTCGAAACCCTCGACGGCCCGCAACAGCCCGAGGTTGCCCTCTTCGATCAGGTCTTGCAGACCCAGGCCCTTGCCGGTATAGCCTCGGGCGATGTTAACCACCAATCGCAGATTGGCGCGCACCATGCGATCGCGGGCTTGCAAGTCGCCCTCGCCAATGGCAACGGCCAAATCCTGCTCGTCCGTGGCCGAGAGCAGGGCCGTCTCGTTGATCTCGCGGAGATACGTCTCCAACGGCGATTGCACGGACGCGTCGTGATCTTGGGTGGTGTTCCTGCTCATGTGATGCTGATCGCTGGGCTCGGGGGGGGAGGGTCGCGCGCCGCCGGCGTGCCGTGCTCGGCGTGGACTGCCACGCAGGCCGCTCGGATTGTCAACATAGTGCACAGCTTGTGCGCACTGATGACGGCGCGAGGGCAACGTATGGCAGTCGCGATATGACTGACGGCCAAAACAAACTATCGACGTTGCCCGCAGGCTTTCTGCAACTGGCGCGCTTGTGGATGAGGTGGGCCGAATGTGCGCGAGGTTCCGGCGGTGCGGAAAACACCGGCCCGCGCGATCGTGAGCCGGGCCGTCGACCGGCCGGGGTTGAGGCGAGTTCTTGGCCAATGTCCTGAGCCGTGGGAGCAACGACCGATTTGAGAAGGGCCGGCCGAATTGGAACGCACCCGAAGCCCCGGGCCACGAACGGTTGTGACGAATCGGATGGTCGGACGGGATGTAGCTGGTAAGAGACCGAGTTGGGTTGCGCGGTTGGTGCGGCTGGGTGCAGTGCTTGCTGCTGGAGCCAAACCCGTTGACTTGCCAGCGACATCGAAGCCCGCAGCACCGATTCTCATCTTCGTCGACGTATTCGCGTCGACGAACACGGGTTCGTGTTTCCGGAGCCTTGTGCCGATGTTTGAGAAGCTCGCTTCCCGGGCGAGACGGCCCGTCGATCGTCCATTTTTGGTTGCTGCGATTGTCGATAATAGACCTTTCCGCGGATTAAACCCACGCAACGCTGTTTCTAACCGTTTGGGCTGAAAAAACTTTTGCGATCTTCGCCGTTTCGCGAACGGAGGTCCTTGTTTGTTTGGGCGGATGCGGGTAGGCTTTCGATTTCAACCACCGTTGCGAGGCCGGAGTGGGGCGTTCCGCTTGTGTGGAAGGCGTTGCGTAGTTTTTTGTCACGTCTCCCTGGCACCCTGGGCGTCCTACTGGTCGACGGCAGGCACCCCGCGCGCGGCGGGCTGAAGGTTCGCAAGTAGCCTTTCACCCGGCGCCACGACCCCAACCGGTCCGCGGAGCTGACTTACCGAGCCGCGCGAGTCAATTTATCGAGCCGGGAGAACGGCTTGATTGGCTCCGACGGAGCGGGCCGATTTCCACGCAGTTTCCTTACCACCGCAGGAGAGTCACCGTGGCTGAGCGACGTTTTGTCACGATCGACGGCAACGAGGCGACGGCCAACATTGCCCATCTATGCAACGAAGTGGCGGCGATCTATCCGATCACGCCGTCGTCCGGTTTGGGCGAAATGCCCGACGCCTGGGCTGCCGCCGGACGCAAAAACATCTTCGGTACCGTGCCCGACGTGGTCGAAATGCAGAGCGAGGCGGGTGCCGCGGGCGCCGTCCACGGCGCGCTGCAGGCCGGGGCCATCACCAGCACCTTCACGGCCTCGCAAGGCCTGCTGCTGATGATCCCCAACATGTTCAAGATCTCCGGCGAACTCACGCCAACGGTCTTCCATGTCACCGCCCGCACCGTGGCCACGCACGCGTTGTCGATCTTCGGCGACCACAGCGACGTGATGGCTTGCCGCAGCACGGGTTGGGCCCTGTTGGCCAGCGGCTCGATTCAGGAAGCCCAGGACATGGCCCTGATCGCGCAGTCGGCCACGCTGAAGTGCCGCGTGCCTTTCATTCACTTCTACGACGGGTTCCGCATCTCCCACGAAGTGAACAAGATCGAGCAGCTCACCGAGGATGACTGCAAAGCGATGATCGACATGGAACTGGTCGAGAAGCATCGCGAGCGATCGATGAACCCGGAGAAGCCGGTGCTCCGCGGCACGGCCCAGAACCCGGACCACTTCTTCCAAGCACGCGAGGCATGCAATCCGTTCTACGACGCCGTGCCCGGGCTCGTGCAGGAGACGATGGACCAGTTCGCCAAGCTCAGCGGGCGGGCGTATCACCTGTTCGACTACTTTGGCGCCCCGGACGCCGATCGGGTGATCGTGCTGATGACCAGCGGCTGCGGCGTGGTCGAGGAGACGGTCGACAAGATGGTGGCCGACGGCGAGAAAGTCGGGCTGGTTAAGGTGCGGCTCTATCGGCCGTTCAACGCGAAGGCCTTCGTCGATGCCCTGCCGAAGTCGGTGAAAAAGATTGCCGCCCTGGACCGCACCAAGGAGCCGGGTGGGGCGGGCGAACCGCTCTACCAGGACGTGATCACCGCCATCGACGAGCAATGGACCGGCGGCGAGCGACCCAAGATCGTCGGCGGCCGCTATGGGCTGTCGTCCAAAGAGTTCACCCCGGCGATGGTCAAGCCGCTCTTCGACGATCTGAAGAAGGATCAGCCGAAGAATCACTTCACCATGGGCATCATCGACGACGTCACTCACAGCAGCCTGCCGATCGACGAGGATTACTCGACCGAGGCGGACGACGTCACCCGGGCCGTGTTCTTTGGTTTGGGCAGCGACGGGACGGTCGGTTCGGTGCGTAACACCTGCAAGATCGTCGGCGAAAACACCGACATGTACTCGCAGGGCTACTTCGTCTACGACTCGCGGAAAGCCGGGTCGCTGACCACCTCGCACATGCGGATCAGCCCGCGACCGATCAAGGGCAGCTATCTGGTCCACAGCGCGAATTTCGTGGCCTGTCACCAGTCGCACTTCCCGGATCGGTTGGACGTGCTGTCGATGGCCGAACCCGGCGCCACGTTCCTGCTGAATACGCCATTCGGCCCGGACGAGGTTTGGGATACGCTGCCAGTCGAGATGCAAGAGCAGATTCTGGAGAAGAAGCTGAAGTTCTACGTGGTCGACGCGTACCATGTGGCTAAAGAAGCCCAAATGGGTGTGCGGATCAACACGGTCATGCAAACCTGCTTCTTCAAGCTGGCCGGCATCCTGCCGGAGGACGAGGCGATCGCGCAAATCAAGGGGGCGATCAAAGCCACCTACGGCAAGCGCGGCGAGGCCATCTTGCAACGAAACTATGCGGCCGTGGATGGGGCCTTGGGCGCATTGAAGGAGGTCCAGGTACCGGACGCGGCCACGTCGAAGCATCGCCGGCTCGCCGCCGTGCCGGACGACGCCCCCGAATTCGTCAAGGAAGTGCTGGGCGAGATCATCGCCAACCGGGGCGACCAAATCCCGGTCAGCAAGTTCCCCGTCGACGGCACCTTCCCCACCGGCACGACCAAGTACGAAAAGCGGAGCATCGCCCAGGAGATTCCCATCTGGGACAAGGACGTCTGCATCCAATGCGGCATCTGCTCGCTGGTTTGCCCCCACGCCACGATCCGCATGAAGTTCTTTCCCGAGAGCGCGCTTGACGGGGCGCCGGAAGGCTTCGAGGTGGCCGACGTGCGGGGTAAGGACTTCCCGGGCCACAAGGCCCGTATCCAGGTCTATCCGGACGACTGCACCGGTTGCAGCCTGTGTGTTGAAGCCTGCCCGGCGAAAAACAAGCAAGAGGCCGGCCGCAAGGCAATCAACATGGAGTGGAAGCTCGATCATCTGGAGCGCGAGCAAGCCAACGAGAAATTCTTTGAAACGATCGCCCCGGTCGATCGTACGCAAGTGAAGGCCGAGACGGTGAAAGGCTCGCAGCTGCTCCAGCCGCTGTTCGAGTTCAACGGGGCTTGTGCCGGTTGCGGCGAAACGCCGTACGTGAAGCTGATCACCCAATTCTTCGGCGACCGCATGATGATCGCCAACGCCACGGGCTGCTCGTCCATTTACGGCGGCAACTTGCCCTGCACCCCCTACACCACCGATGCTGGCGGCCACGGGCCCACGTGGTCCAACTCGCTGTTCGAGGACGCCGCCGAGTTCGGTTTCGGGATGCGGCTGGGCGTTGATCAGCAGGTGGAATACTGCCACGATCTGGTCAAGCGGCTGGCCGGCAAACTGGGCGACGATCTGGTTAAGACACTGCTGGACAACCCACAGCAGAACGACGAGCAGATCGCCCGCCAGCGCGAAGCGGTCGCCGCACTGCGGCAGAAACTCCAGGGCGACAACGACACGGACGCCCGCCAGTTGGTCGCCTCGGCCGACTACCTCGTTCGCCGGAGCATCTGGAGTTTCGGCGGCGACGGTTGGGCCTACGACATCGGCTTTGGCGGACTGGACCATGTGCTGGCCAGCGGCCGCGACGTCAACGTCCTCGTGCTCGACTCCGAGGTCTACTCGAACACGGGCGGCCAGGCCAGTAAGGCCACGCCGCGCGGGGCGATCGCCAAGTTCGCCGCCGCCGGCAAGCCCAGTCGCAAGAAGGACCTCGGCATGATCGCCATGAGCTACGGCAACGTGTACGTCGGGCAAATCGCCATGGGCGCCAACCCGCTGCACGCGTTGAAAACCATCCGCGCTGCCGAGGCCTATTCGGGCACGTCGATGATCATCGCCTTGTCGCACTGCATCGGCTGGGGGATCGACATGACCAAGGGCATGGACCAGCAGAAGGAAGCCGTGGCTTGCGGTTACTGGCCGCTGTATCACTACGACCCGAACGACACGGAACAGCCATTCCGGTTGGACAGCAAGGAGCCGCGCGGCACGTTCAAGGACTTCGCCATGAAGCAGGCCCGATTCGCCATGCTCGCCCGCAGCAAGCCGGAGCGGGCGGAGCGGTTGATGGAGGCCGGGCAGCACGACATCGACGTGCGTTGGAAGCTTTACTCGCAACTGGCCGGCTTCGAGCGTCGTGTGGCCGGCGGCAATGGCAATGGGGCTGATGCGGCCAAGACCGAAAAGGAGACGAACGCATGAGCGTTGACTTAAGCACTAAATATCTCGGACTAGAGTTGAAGAACCCGCTGCTCGTGGCTGCATGCCCGCTGACCCACCAGTTGGAATGGCTGGAGCGAATCGAGCAGGTCGGCGCGTCGGCCGTGGTCTTGCCTTCGCTATTCGAAGAGCAAATCAACCACGAGGACGCGGAACTGCTGGCCGCCACCGAGCGGGGCGCCGAGTTCTACGCCGAGCACTCCGATTGGTTCCCCGTGCTGGACGACTACCGCTCCGGCACGGATCAATATCTCGAACTGGTCCGTGAGGCGAAGAAGTCGCTCTCCATCCCCGTGATTCCTAGCCTCAACGGGACCTCGGTGGGCGGATGGATCGAGCACGCCAAGAAGATGCAAGACGCCGGGGCCGACGCCCTGGAGTTGAACATCTACTTCGTCGCCGGCGACATCGAGGAGAGTGCCGACGACGTCGAGCAGCGCTACATCAAGCTCGTCGAGGCGGTTAAGAAGGCGATCGACATCCCGCTGGCCGTGAAGATCGGCCCATACTTCAGCTCGCCCGGCAACATGTGCAAGCGTCTGGCCGCGGCCGGGGCCGACGGACTGGTCGTCTTCAATCGGTTCCTCCAGCCCGATATCGACCTGGACCAAATGGAAACGGCCCCGCATCTGGAACTCAGCTCGCCAGCGGAAATGCTGTTGCCTCTGCGCTGGGTCGGTATCCTCCACGGCCGGATCGACGCCTCGCTGGCCGTGACCAGCGGCGTCCACGACTGGGCCGGACTGACCAAAGTGCTGTTGGCCGGAACCGATGTGGCTCAAGTCGCCTCGGCCATCTACCTCAACGGTTTTGCGCGGGTGGAGCAAATGCTCGCCGGGCTGACCGACTGGCTGGAGCGCAGCGACTACGCTTCGGTTGCGGAAATGCGGGGCGCGATGAGCCAGCAGAAGTGCCCCGACCCGGCCGCGTTCGAGCGGGGGAACTATATGAAGACCCTTACTTCCTTCACCGGCGAACCGGTGTAGGGACGGCTCTGCCGCCAGTTTGCGACGCTTGGTCAACCCGACCCCCCCCCGCCGAGGGGCTGCCTGCCACCCAGCGCTGGTGAACCCGGGCTTCCGACACACCTGCTTGGATGTTATCATGAGTGGTTGGCGCCACCGGGGCACCCCTCACGGGGCGCCCAGCCGCGGTGTCGATTGCCCGCATGAGCAGGGCTTGCTCGGAGTCGCGCTGGGTGACATTGGTCGCCGTGAATCGCCCACTGAATTGAGCGATGGTGAAATAGTCGATCTGGCGAGCCGTCGCCGCAAGGGGGCACAAGCGTGGAGCGCGCGCATTCGTGCCTCCGCCAGCGCGCTGTGCGATCTGCCCGCGGAGGTTGATGACCAGTTGCGGGAGACCCTGCGCGAGCAACGTGCAGGCGACTACTGCAAGGCTCCAACCTCGTGATTTTGCCATTAACCCAGGATGAATCGTGTACGTAAAGAATATCGTCGAGGCCCAAGACTCTTCCATCAGTTTCGAGTTCTTCCCTCCCAAGACTGATAGCGGCTGGGAACGGCTCTACGAGACCATCACCAGTTTGGTCCCCACGCACCCTTCCTACGTGAGCGTGACGTACGGCGCCGGCGGCTCCACCCGTTCGCACACGCACCGGCTAGTCAAACGGCTGCGCGAGGAGACCGACCTGACGGTGGTTGCCCATTTGACGTGCGTCGGCTCCACGCGCGAGGAAATCGCCGAGATTCTCGATAGCTACGAGCAGAGCGGCGTGCGCGACATCCTGGCCCTCCGGGGCGACCCGCGCGACGACGCCGATCAGAAGGGCAGCGATTTCCGCTACGCCGCCGACCTGGTCGGCTTCATTCGCGATCGGGCTCCCCAAGTTTGCATTGGCGTGGCCGGCTATCCCGAAGGCCATCACTCGACACCGAATCGGCTCGTGGAGATGGACCACTTGAAGGCCAAGATCGACGCTGGAGCCGAGTATATCGTTACCCAGATGTTCTTCGACAACCACGACTTCCACGACTTCCGCGAGCGTTGCCTGCACGCCGGCATCGAGGTGCCGATCATCGCCGGCATCATGCCCATCACCAGCAAGAAGGGCATGCACCGCATGATGGACCTGTCCAAGGGCTCCCACGTGCCGGCTGGGTTGCTGCGGGCAATCGACCGTGCCCAGGGTGAAGATTACGTCCGCAACGTGGGGATCCACTGGGCCACTGAACAGGTCCGCCACCTGCTGGACAATGGGGTGGCCGGCGTGCACTTCTACACGCTGAACAACTCCAGCGCCTCGTTGCAAATCTGCCGCAACCTCGGGCTGCGCGACTTCTCAGTCGTCTCCGGCCCCAGCGTGGCCTCGGTCCGCCGCCGCATCGAACAGCGGGCCCTCGCCGCCTGCTACATGGCGACGGATGTGTGAGGCCGATCCGGCACCGTCGTTGCCACACCCTCGCTTTGCCGTACGGCCGAGTGTTGCGTCTCCCCCTGCGGCGCAGACGCCGCAATCCGAGGTTCGCACTACGCAATTGGCCCAAACGATGAAGCCATGAACAACGGAAACGGGCGAAAGACTGGGAAGGTACGACTGCTCAAGCTGGAAGCCGTATCCCTTTCGAGTCGATTGAGGGGTTGCATTGCTAATGAACGGCTGAGCGGGGCCGGGACAGGCAGACTCAGCGGAAATCTCTGGATCTCAGCCCAATCGTGCCTATCCTATTCTCGGAAGCGCGAACGTTGGCTGCACCGGCATCAACAATACTTCCCACACGGCGCACAGCCTGGGCGACGATCTCACGCTAAGATCACTTCTGGCATGCCGGCCCCTCCGCCAACTCGAACAGGACGTGTTTCCCTAGGGCCGCGGCATAGCGGGTCATCGTGTCAACGGTGAAATTCACCCGCTCGCCGCGTTCCAGCTTCGAGAGTGCCGAGCGGTCGATGCCTGTCAGCCGCTGCACGTCGGCCAAACTCAGCCCCCGCGATTCGCGGACCTTGCGCAGCTCGGCGAATACTTCGACCGCCTCGCGGAGTTCGGACAGCCTTTCCTTGGCACGTTGGCGCAGATCGGGAAGTTCGTCGGCCACCATCTCCCGAATCCGCCGATACTTGGCCGCCTCCTCCTCGGTGAGCCGACGACTGCGCACCGTCTGACTTACTTTGCGTGCCATGTCATTCTTCCAGTTCATACGCGGTAATAGGATAAACCGTATCCACATCGATCCGTTCGTATACCACCAGGATCGCGCGACCGGTCGCGGTCACACCAATGGCGACGGGCTGCCCGCTCGATCGACTTTCTTCACACGATACCGGATCTGCCAAAACTTCGGCCACTTCCGCTTTGCTGATGCCATGCTCGGAGATGTGCCGGACATTCCCCTCCAGTTCCTCATCGAGATCCCAAATGATATGAAGCCACGCCATGGCCGGGACCCTGAGCTACCAACGCGTCTCGCTCCCGATTCCCCGCATCGTACAGCAGGGAACACCCTGGAGCCTCCCTAGCACGAAGCCGATAGGTTTATCTTACCACGCGCAGTAATAAATGACAAGTCGACATGTCTTGCCTCTTTGCCGGAGGCCCTAGCAATTCGGGCGGCAGCAAAGGCAGAAGTGGACCACCCGACCCGCCCAAGTGTCCCGCCGCCGCCCGGCCGGGTTTTCAACCCTTTGTCGACATTCAACGTCGGTGGCGTAGAATATGTCCTTGAAGCAGACGGGGCGGGTTTCCCTCCAGTTTCACCAAAGGGGCATAGGCATGACGAAATTTGGGAGTCTTATGATGATTGCCACGATCGCGGGTTTGGTCGGCTGGCTGACCGAGAAGGTCGGGGGTGCCGAGGAGCTTAAGGTAGGGGACGAGGCGCCACGGTTCGAGTTGCCCGGCAGCGACGGTGAGACATACCGCCTGTCGGACTATCAGGGAAAGAAGGCCGTGGTGCTGGCGTGGTTCCCCAAGGCATTCACGCCCGGCTGCACCACCGAATGCACGGTGTTCGCCAAAGAAGGCGAGAAGCTGAAGGATTACGAGGTGGCCTACTTCACGGCCAGTTGCGATCGGCCGGAGAAGAACGCCCGGTTTGCTGAAAAAGTGGGCGCCGATTACCCGATCCTCAGCGATCCAGAGGGCGACGTTGCCCGCGCTTACGGCGTCGTCGATTCGCTTCGGCCGGTGCCGCGCCGCTGGACGTTCATCATTGGCGCGGACGGTAAGGTCTTACACATCGACAAGAATGTGAAGACCAAGTCGCACGCGGCCGACGTGGCGGCGAAACTCGCTGAACTCGGCGTACCCAAGCGGGAGAAGAACGAAGAATAGGACAGGACGGCGCGGAGCGGCGTCGCACGGTGTGCCACTGGCGTCCCGCCAGTGCTTTGCTGGACCCACAATCATAAGATGCCGGTGGAGCCGTCGGCTTCGAGCGGCATGAGGATGTGGGACCGACGAAGACCCGCCGTCTACACGTACCGCGTCATCAGCCAGTCGACAAGCGTCGGCGAGAGGCGGTTCAGCCCTAGCAACAGTTTGCCATAGAAGTACGGCACCACTTCGTGCTGGCCGCGGCGGATCGCTCGCAGCGTTTGCCGGGCAACTTCCTCCGCCGAAACGGCCTTGTGTTCCGGCCAGTTCGGCTGCCCCTTCTTTTCAATCAACTGATCGAAGAACTCCGTCTCCGTGGTGCCAGGGCTAACGACCAGCACGTCAACTCCCTTGGGCGCCAGTTCCGCTCGAAGCGACTCGCTGAATCCGTGGACGGCGAACTTGCTGGCGGCATACTCGGTGCTGTAAGGCACGCCGCGTCGCCCGAGAATCGAACTGACGTTGACGATCATCGGCCGCCGCCCCTCTTGAAGCAGCGGCAAAGCGGCGCGGGTTAGTTCCACCAGGGCGAAGAAGTTGACCTCCATCACGCGTCGCACGCGCTCGGGTTCGGCCTCTTCGAAAAGCCCCATGGCGCCCACGCCGGCGTTGTTCACCAATAGGTCGAGTCCTCCGAACTGCTCGCGGCAGCGGTCCAGCGCCGCCCGCCGCGCGACCGGATCGGTGACATCACCGGCGAGCGTCTCAATCCGGCCCGGGCTAACTGCCTGCCGGACTTCCTCGGCCAGTTGATCCAGACGCTCTTGGCGACGGGCGACGGCCACGACCGACGCCCCGGCGGCAACCAATTGCACGCAAAGGGCCCGACCAATGCCGCTACTGGCGCCAGTGACAATCGCTCGGGCGTGGTTGATTTCGCGTCGGGCCATGGGCGAAGAACGGTAATTGGGGGATCGGGGGGGAGGTTGAAGGGCTGTTCGTGGTTCGGCAACGCATCGGCAACGCATCGGTGACGCGTGGAGCCTTCGCGGTGTCGCGGAGATTTCCAGCACACGCCGTTTGGCTCACGCCACTTCCTCGTGGCCCCCGTGGGCCGCGGGATGAGGCTCGTCGAATCGGCGCCGCACCGATTCATGCGGCCGCACCGTCACTGCGGGATCGTCCTCGATCCGTCCCAGGTATTGCTGCGGAATCCGGCAGTGGATGATGACTCGATGGTCCACATACCGCTTGGACCGCACGTCGCCGTGGGCCGCAAGATAGGCCATCACCCTCCCATTGTCCACACCCACCTCGATATCCACGTCGCGGAAACGCCGACTTAGGGCGTCGCTTACCGCCGAGGCCAACTGCCCCATGCCTTTGTTCGCTTTGGCACTGATTGGGATCGCCGTGGGATAACGGCTGAGCAAGCCATCGAGCCGGGCGCGGTCGGGCATCGCATCCACCTTGTTCAGCACCAGAAGCGTGTCCTTCTGCTCGATGCCGATCTCGCTCAGAACCCTGTAAGCGGAGTTGATCTGATCGTACACCGCCGGACTGGAACCGTCCGCCACATGCAACAACAGATCGGCCTGCCGGGCCTCCTCCAGCGTGGCCTTGAAGCTGGCGATCAAATGGTGCGGCAAGTCGCGAATGAAACCCACCGTGTCGCTCAGCAACACTGGGCCCCAGCCAGGCAACTGCCATCGCCGAGTGCGGGTGTCGAGCGTGGCGAACAACGCGTTTTCGGTCTTCACGTGGGCCCCGGTCAGGGCATTCAGTAGCGTGCTCTTGCCGGCATTGGTATAGCCGACCAGGGAGACGGTCATGGCGTCGCTCCGAGCGGCCACCTCGCGTTGCTTGCGCTGCTCGATGGTGGCCAACTCGCGCCGCAGGTCGCGGATGCGGCGCTCGACCAGCCGGCGGTCCTCCTCCAACTGTTTCTCACCCGGCCCGCGAAGACCAACGCCTTTCTTTTGTCGCGAGAGGTGCGTCCACATCCGTTTCAAGCGCGGCATGGCGTATTCGTGCTGAGCCAGCTCGACAGCCAGCCGAGCCTGATGCGTCCGCGCACGGCTGGCAAAGATATCGAGAATCAACTCGGTGCGGTCGATCACCTTCCGCCCGGTGGCCTTCTCCAGGTTACGAGTCTGGGCCGGCGTGAGGTCGTTATCGAAGACGATCACGTCAGCCTCCGACCCTTCGGCGAGCGTACTCAACTGCTCGACCTTGCCGCGTCCCAGATACGTGGCCGGATTGGGGGAATCGAGCCGCTGGGTGAGCGTCCCCACCACGCGAACCCGGGCCGTTTCGGCCAAACCCTCCAACTCCCGCAACGGCTGATCGCCCAACGGGCGGTCGGGCAGGCCCACGCCCACCAGAACGGCGGCCTCACTGGCGACACTATCGGCTCGCTCGGTTTCGTACACGGTTGATTTGGTCCTCCTGGTTGTTCTCGTTGCTAGGTTCTCGACGCCGCCCCGCTCGCCCAAACCTGGGAAAAGAAGGTTGCCGCGTCGCCGGTTTGTCTTGTTGTCGAAACTGCATCGCGAAACAAGGCGCCATTCGCGCAAATGCCGCACGGCACTCCGGCGCCGTGCAAAACACAGTCCCTCAGGCCACGTCGTCCTCCAAAATATGGCAGTAACTCTCGTATCGCCGCTGGTCGATTCGCCCATCGCCGACCGCGTCCTTCACTGCACAGTCATCCTCGTGGGTGTGCGTGCAATCGGGATATCGGCAATGGGACACGAAGGGTCGCACGTCGCGAAAATAGCCGGCCACCTCCTCGGGCACCACGTCCCAAAGCTGAAACTGGCGGATGCCCGGTGTGTCGACCACCCAGCCGCCAAAGGAAAGCGGGAGCAGTTCCGCCGTTGTCGTGGTGTGGCGCCCCTTCTGGCTCTCGCGGGAAACCTCGCGCACCACCCGCTGGAGGCTCGGGTCGATGGCATTCAAAAGGGACGACTTGCCCACGCCACTTTGGCCGGCCAATACGCTCTCGCGACCGGTCATTTGATAGCGGAGTTGCGCCAATCCGCGCCCAGTGGCCGCACTCAGCAGCAGCACCTCGTATCCCATTTGACTATAGACACCCACCAGCGGCTGAAGTTCGGCCGGATCGACCAAATCGATCTTATTGATGCAGATCACCGGCCGGACCCCCCCTTTCTCGGAGGCCACGATCAGTCGATCGATCAGGTTGGGTTTGAGTATCGGCTCGGCGGCGCTGGCGACGATCAGCACACGATCCACGTTGGTGACGATCAGTTGCTGACGCCCCCGGCTGGTGCGTCCCAGGCTGCCGTGGCGCGGCTCCACGCGCTCGATCATTCCCTCCTTGGGCTGCGTATTCTCCATGGGGCGAAACATTACCCGGTCGCCAGCCACCACCACGTGCCGTTGATCGGTGGCCAGCGTTTTTAGCAGCCGCCGGGTGGCGCATTGATAGATTTCGCCCCGCTCGTCGGCTACCAGGCTGATCAATCCGCGCACTGAAAGCACCCGGCCTGGGCGACACTGGTCCAAGTCGACCTCGAGCTGCACGCCCAGGCCCGGTTGGTCTTCGTCGACTTCCTCGCCGACCACCGTGCGATGCCGGCTGATTTCCCCCTTGCCGCTGATCCGCTCGTTCAGCGGGCCCTGATCTTCGGTTCCGGACGCATCGCCGTCGAGGTGCTTCCGCCAATCGCGCCGGCGAGGACGGCGCGTGCGATTCTTGCGAAACTCGGTGCGGATCTTTTTTGGTTTTCGACCCATGCGGTTTGGTTGGACGCGTTCAGCGGGCTGTCATCTCGGAGCAGCCCTAATCCGATTTTCGACGCAGCCGGCGGAGTTCATCCTCGTCGGCGTCGGTGTCGACCTTATACGTACGCTGGCCCGGCTCATCCCGGGCCGACCTCATTTTAGCCGCTCGATCCCGGTCCAGGCCAGACCGCTGAAGGAGCGACTTCTTGAAGATATCCGATTCCACTTCATCCGGCGGCGGCGGCCCGACAGCCCCCAATTCGGCCGGCGCGTAGACCACCTCATACCGGTGTCGGGCAATCGAAAGGATGTCGCCAGGATCGATCCGCTTATCCTGGACGCGGATGTTGTTCACTTTCACCCCGTTGCGGCTCTGCAGGTCGCGCACGTACCAGTAGCCACCAATCACCGAGAGCTGGCAATGATGGGCCGATACGTTTGAGAACCGCAATACCACGTCGCAGCTCTCACGGCGGCCGACGAGCAGCGTGTGCTTCAAGAGCGGGATCGGATCGCCCCCGCCCAGTGGGACAAGTTCACCATACATGGTCGTCGATACCTCGTGGATTGCGACATTTGCTGTAAAATGAACCACACATGATCCCGACGCGGCCAATGCTCGCCAGGCGACGCCAACCAATTCCTGGGAAAGGGCATTGAGACGGCAGGCTTCACTAAACATCAGTCTATTCGCTCTTTTCCGCCGGGTCAACGAGAAATGCCACTTGCGAGCAACCAGAATGGCCCGTCGGAGCGGTACCACCGGCTCGGCGCCTATTTTCGCACCGTGTTCGGCGGACCCGTGCGAAAAGTGAGCGTCGATGCGGGGCGTGGTTGTCCCAACCGAGACGGGACACTCAGTCACGGCGGGTGCCTGTTCTGCGACCCGGCCAGCTTCAGCCCCAGCCGCCGGGCGGAACGGCTGCCAATCGCCCACCAAGTGGCTCGGGCGATTGAGCGGCTCCGACGCCGCCGCCGGCCCAAACCGGGCGCGGCCGAGCGATTCATCGCCTACTTCCAGCCGGGCACGAACACGCACGGCCCACCCGATGAGCTTGCGGCCGACTTTCGTGCCGCCCTCTCCGTCGAAGGCGTGGTGGGGCTCTCGGTGGGTACCCGACCCGACTGCCTGCCCGATGAGACACTCGATCTGCTGGCGGAACTGGCTGCGTCCCAGTGGGTTACCGTGGAACTGGGACTGCAGTCGACCCATGACGCAACCCTCGAGTGGCTGCGGCGCGGGCACGACTTCGCCAGCTTCGCCGATGCCGTTAAGCGCTGCCAACATCGCGGGCTACGCACGACCGCCCATCTGATCCTCGGCCTGCCCGGCGAAGGCCCCGACGAGGTGCGAACGACGGCCGACCGCCTCACCCAACTGGCGATCGATGGTGTGAAACTCCACAATCTGCACGTCGTTCGCCAGACGCCGCTGGCCGATTTGTACGAGCAAGGCGCGGTGCGGATCGTTGATCTGCCCGAATACGCCGGCCTGGTCGTCGATCTACTGGAACGGCTGCCTTGGCGCGTGGTGGTCGAGCGGCTCGCCGGCGATGCTCCACCGGATTATCTCTTGGCCCCGGATTGGTGTCTCGATCGCCAGGGCGTGCGGCAAGCCATCCTGCGAGAGTTCGAGCAGCGCCGAAGCTGGCAGGGGCAACTCGCCAACGAAACGAGCGGGACCCCATGACGGTCGCGACGGGCACCTTGACAATCGGGCCTTCCAGCGTTCGGATGTAGGGTTCCCCGTGGCCGGGGTACGGCCCGCCGGACGTTTCCCTCACCTTGCCCTAACACCCGCGTGTCGAGGATTACCGCCCATGTCGTTCCCACGACGAATTGTCTTGGCCTTCAAAGCGTTCTTTCTGGTGCTGTTCAGCAGCGAGCGGGCTGAACAGGTCAGCGCCGCGCTAGTCGAGCCGGCGGCCGGGGCCCCTTCGACCAGCCCGAAAACTGGCCGCGGCGTGAAGCCGAAGCAACCCACCGCCCCGCCGCCCCCCAAACGGAGCGAGGCACTCACGCTGCTGGCCGCCCTGCAGCGGGAAGCCCGACTGGTCGACTTTCTCCAGGAACCGCTGACCGACTACACCGACGCCCAAATCGGTGCGGCGGTACGCGACGTGCACCGGGAAGCGGCGGCCACGATCGCCCGCATGTTCAACCTGCGACCGCTACTGGCCGAGGCGGAGGGGGCCGAGGTGGATATTCCGGCGGGGTTCGACGCCGGCCGTTATCGGCTGGTGGGCAACGTCACCGGCGAACCGCCCTATCGCGGTCGTTTGGCCCATCACGGCTGGGAGGCCGCGAAGGTGGAGGTGCCCACGTTTTCTGGCAGTGAAGCCTCCGCCCGAGTGGTGGCGCCAGCCGAGGTCGAGCTTTAGCGGCCCGCGTCGCCTACCCTATACTCGTTGCGTGACACATCGACTTGCCAGGTACGGCAGATACCGGACCTACCTGATTGAAAAGCACATCAAAATATACCACCATGACCGCGCAATACTCCATCGGCATCGACCTGGGCACGACCAACAGCGTGCTCGCCTACTTGCCGCTCGAAACGGATCGCACGCAATCGGCCGACGTGCGGGTGCTTGAGGTGCCGCAACTCGTAGCAGCGGGGACCATCGAGGCCAAGTCGTCGCTACCGTCCTTCCTGTACCTGGCGACCGACGAAGAGGCGTCCGGCCCGGCGCTCGGCGTGCCGTGGTCGGAGCAAAATCCGCTGGCGGTGGGTGAATACGCCCGTCGCCAGGCGGCCGAGGTACCCGACCGCACGGTGGCGGCGGCCAAGTCGTGGCTGGCGCACAGCAAGGTCGATCGCCATCGGCCGATCCTCCCCTGGATGGCCCCGGACGAGGTACCCAAGGTCTCGCCGGTCGAGGCGTCGCGGCATTATCTTGCGCATTTGGCGGCCGCGTGGAATCAGGCCCATCCTGAGGCCCCGCTGGCCGATCAGCAGGTGGTGCTCACCGTGCCGGCATCGTTCGACGCCGCCGCGCGTGAGTTGACGCGCGATGCGGCCCTCGCGGCCGGCTTGCCCGAGGAGTTCGTGCTCCTGGAGGAGCCACAGGCGGCCGTCTATTGCTGGCTCTCGGCCACCGGCGACCATTGGCGCCGCATGCTCGGCGTGGGCGACACGCTGCTGGTGTGCGACGTGGGTGGCGGCACCAGCGACTTCACCCTGGTGGGCGTCTCCGAAGAGGAAGGCGAGCTAGCCTTGCGACGCGTGGCCGTGGGCAACCATCTGCTCGTCGGTGGCGACAACATGGACCTCGCCCTGGCCCACCACGTGGCCGAACACTTCGCCCAGCAGGGAACGCAGCTCGACCCGTGGCAGTCGGTCGGCCTGTGGCATTCGTGCCGGGCGGCAAAGGAAGCCCTGCTCCGCCCGGGGGGAGCGGAGCGGCAGGCGATCTCCGTGTTGGGACGCGGCTCTCGACTGATCGGCGGCACCGTCAGCGTGGAAGTGCAGCGGGCGGCGGTGGCCGAGTTGCTCGTCGACGGGTTCTTTCCGCCCTGCTCGCTCGACGATCGGCCCGAGCGACAACGGCTGAGCGGCTTCCAGGAAATCGGGCTGCCGTTCGAGTCGGACACCGCCGTCACGCGTCATCTGGCGGCGTTCCTCGGGGCGCAGCGTGGCAACCAGGGAGCAACGGCCGAGACCCCTGCCGGCGACGATGCGGCCCAAGGCTCTGGGCCGGTCAGCCCCACGCACGTGCTGTTCAACGGGGGCGTGTTCAAGGCCGACGCCTTGCGCGGACGATTGCTCGACGTGCTCGGCCAGTGGTATCCGGGCGATGCTTCACCCCAACCGCTGCCCGGCGAGCATGAGCTGGACCACGCGGCGGCGAAGGGGGCAGCCTACTACGGGTGGACCAAGCAGGCAGGCGGCGTGCGGATTCGCGGCGGCACGGCCCGCTCCTATTACGTCGGCATCGAGACGGCCGGACTGGCCGTACCTGGCGCGCCCCGCCCGCTACGCGCATTATGCGTCGTTCCCTTCGGCATGGAGGAAGGTACCTCGGCCGATGTGCCAGGTGGCGAGATCGGTCTGGTGGTGGGCGAACCGGCCCAGTTCCGCTTCTTCAGTTCTCCAACGCGGCAACAGGACAAGCCGGGCGACCTGCTGCCGCGCGTCACCGGTGAACTCGAAGAGACCGACCCGCTGGAGGCCGAACTGCCGGTGGAGGAGGGCGTCGAGGAGCCCTACGTGCCCGTGCAATTCCAGTCGCGGATCACCGAGTTGGGTATGTTCGAGCTGTGGTGCAAGAGCACGCAAAGCGACCGTCGTTGGAAGCTCGAGTTCAACGTCCGCGAGGAGTGACCGAGAACCGACCATGCCCAACCCACCGGCCCCGCAACCACCCCGATACGTCGTCGGCATCGACCTGGGCACGACCAACTCGGCCGTGTGCTATGTCGATGCGGACGAGCGGCCCTGGCGGATTCGCACCTTCGCCGTCGAACAAGTTGTCGAGCCGGGCGTGACCGAGCGGCGAGAAACGCTCCCCTCGTTCCACTACCAGCCCGCTCAGGGCGAATTCCCACCAAAGTCACTGCGTTGCCCGTGGCAGGGGGACGACCCGGACGCCGTGGTCGGCACGTTCGCCCGCGAGCATGGCCGGATGGTGCCGGGCCGGCAGATCAGCTCGGCCAAGTCGTGGCTCTGCCACTCAGGCGTGGACCGCTCGGCCGAGATCCTCCCGTGGCAAGGGGCGGACGATGTACCGCGACGCTCGCCGATCGACGTCAGCGCCGCGTATCTGACACACGTTCGCCAAGCCTGGGACCACGCGAGGCCCGACCATCCGCTGGCCGAGCAGGAAATCACGCTCACGCTCCCCGCTTCGTTCGATGAGGTGGCCCGGGAGCTGACTGTTCGGGCTGCCCGCGCCGCCGGGCTGCCGCGGGTGGTGCTGATCGAGGAGCCGCAGGCGGCGTTCTACGCCTGGATTCACGCCCACCGCGACGACTGGCAACAACGCGTCACGGCTGGCCAGAAGATCCTCGTCTGCGACGTGGGCGGCGGCACCAGCGGGCCTTGATCGTAACCTTGCCAACTGCTAGCAAGAACGGGTCTTGATTTGGCACCCAGGTTTGGGGTTTCAATGGTTGTTAGACCAGCCATTGAAGGAGCCCCAAACCATGGATGCCGCGTT
>Ga0180435_10000835_pt1 | contig 32422 bp, 21 predicted proteins | sample SS_ome_3_FD_132467 | JGI IMG/M metagenome (GOLD analysis project Ga0180435, IMG submission 132467) | Hypersaline lake sediment archaeal communities from the Salton Sea, California, USA - SS_3_S_1 metaG | ecosystem: Environmental > Aquatic > Non-marine Saline and Alkaline > Hypersaline >... | reverse complement strand
GAAGTGCAAATCGACATTTTCGGATTCGAGTCGCAGGCCGGTACGGAAGGCAGCCTCGGCCTCGGCGTCCTTGCGTTTCATCAGCAGCGCCCGGCCCAGGCCGTCGTAGAATTCGGCGACGTCGGCCTTGATGATCACAGCGCGGGTATAGGCCGCCAGAGCGTCAGTGAAGGCGTTGCGGACGAGCAGCTCTTCGCCGCGGGCGCTGTAGCCGTACTCGTTGTCGTACCAGGCCACGAGCTTCGCCATCCGCCCGTCGAGGACCTGGGTGAGCGGTGCGTCGAAGATCGAGGAGTGGGTGTCTCCGATGATGTCGGAGGAGACGATCGCCTCGGTGCTGTAGGCGAGGATCCCGCGGAGGGGTCCTTCCGCGGCCTGCTGCATCGCCCGGTTGATCGTCTCGACCGTCACGTCGCTCTGGAGCTCGACGGTCAGGTCGACGACGCTTCCGTCCGGAACCGGCACGCGCATCGCCAGGCCGTCGAGGCGCCCGGCGAGCTCGGGGATCACCTCGCCGATCGCCCGGGCCGCGCCGGTCGAGGTCGGCACGATGTTCGTGGCCGCGTTCCGTGAACGCCGGAGGTCGCTCGCGTGAGGCGCATCGATCAGGCGCTGGTCCGACGTGTACGCGTGGACGGTCGTGAGCAGCCCGCGCCGGATCCCGAAGGCATCGTGCATCACCTTCGCGATCGGTGCCGCGCAGTTCGTGGTGCAGCTCGCATTGCTGATGATCGTCGCGTCCGCGTTCACGACCCCGTCGTTCACGCCCATCACCAGGGTCGCGTCGAGGGGATCCTTGCACGGCACCGTGAGGACGACGCGTCGCGCCCCCGCCTCGAGGTGCTGCTCGAGCTGTTCCAGGCGCCGGAAGGCACCGGTGCTCTCGATGACGTAGTCGACGCCGAGCTCTTTCCAGGGGAGCTTCGCCGGATCGCGCTCCGAGAGGATCTCGAAGGGATCGCCGTCGATGTTCATCCGCCCTTCGTGGAGATGGACGTCGCCCGGATAGCGGCCGTGGATGCTGTCGAAGCGGAACGCGTAGAGGAGCGACTCGGGCGGGGCGATGTCGTTGACCGCCACGAGGTCGAAGTGGCCACGCAACTTGGCGATCCGGGCGATCGTCCGCCCGATCCGGCCGAATCCGTTGATCGCGATCTTGGGAACCGACATCGACCCTCCTTTTCCGGGAGCGCCCCCGGAGTCTACCGCGCCGGGCTAGGTGTCCGCCCGGGAGAAGTAGACGTCGCGGCGCGCCCCCTGCCAACAGAGGACGCCGAACGGCACCCACCAGACCAGATCGTTGCTGAGCAGGATCCAGCCGTACTGGATCGGGAGCTGCCCCTGGCTCACGGCCCAGACGAAGCCCGCCGGACCGAGGAGCTTGCCCAACAAGCCGACCAGGACGATCGGCCAGAGCGTGTAGGGCGCCCGCGCGGCGAAGGCGTACCCCACGCCGTAGCAGGCCACGATCATCCCGATGCACTGCCAGAGCGTGGGATACAGGGGCGGCGCGATCCCGATCCAATCCCAGTAGGCCCGCGGAAAGAGGCCGGCGAAGACGCCGAAGGCCACGTTGTAGACCGCCGCTGCCCAGAGGACCGGGCCAGCCCAGCGCGGCGCGTCGTCATCCGGTCGCGACATCGTCCGCCTCTCTGAGGATCCAGGCGGCGGCGATGAAGACCGCCTGGAAGGGGATCCGGATCCAGAGCCAGGGGTTCCGGAGCCCGAACATCGGAATGTCGTTCATCGCCACGTGGAAATGCGCCGGCAGGATCGCCAGGAAGTAGAGGCACAGGCAGACCCCGGTGGCCCGTCGCAGCCGCGGCACCCACAGCCCGATGGCGGCGAGGAGCTCGAGCAGACCCGTGAAGGCGACGAAGAATCCGTGGTACGGAATCCCGGGCGGCATCGACGGCAGGAACACCTCGGGCGCGAGCCAGTGGACGCCCGCCGCGACGACCAGCACGGTCGTCAACCAGAGACGAACGAGCCGGCGAAACGGCCGGCGCTCCCACGACGCGATCAGCTCCATGGCGTGAACCTAGCTTCCGCGAACCGGGCCAGGCGGAGTCGAGCCGCACACGCAGAGCGCGTCCCCGATTGTCGCCTTTCCGTGTCACGGATCACGCCCCGGATGTGATCCGCGACCGAAAGCGATGCCTCCACCCCACGATTCCACCGGATCCGCAGAGGATCTCCATGCCCTTCTTCAGCCGACACATCCCCTTCGACCGCAAACGCCTGCTCGAACGCGCCGCCCAGCTCGAACCCGGCTGGCGTTGGCGACGCGCCCTGACGCTCTACCGCCATCTCCTGGCCGCGGAGCCGCACGACCCCGAGCTGCACGCGAGGGTCGCCCCCCTGCTCGCGCGATCGGGCCGCGACTACGAAGCGCGCGAATCCTTCCGCATCGCGCAGGCAGGATACAAGCGACAGGAAGACCTCCGGCAACTCGAAGCCACCCATCTCTCGGCTTCGAAGGCGCTCCCGAAGGACGCAGACGTCGCCCGGGGACGTGCGCGTTTCGAACGATCGAAGGGACGTCCGGAGATCGCGATGCGCACGCTCGTCGAGGTCAGCGATCGGATCGCGCGTCGCCGACGAGGCGAAGCCATCATTCTGCTGCGCGAGGCCAACCAGATCGAGTCGCGCCACCCCGCGGTCCTCCTGCGGCTCGCGCGACTCCTTTTTCGCGATGGCCAGCCGGCCGAGGCGTTGTTCTGGCTCGAGCAGCTCGAAGGGCGCGCCTCGGACGACCAGCTCCTCCGCGCCCGTCGTCTGCGTCTCCGGATCGACCCGACCTTTCGCAACCTCTGGACCTGGATGCGCGGCTCGCGCCCTGGCGAGTCGCCCCGCGGCCGCCGACCGAAGATCGAGCTGGCCTGACGCGATCGCCTTGCCGGCGTGCTGCGCAGTCGTCGCCGGAACCTGCCGGTCCGCCCTACCTCCAACGAACAGTCCTCTGTGACAGACCTCATGGTAAGCGTGCCGCGTCCCGACGAGGACCGGAGTACGGCCCGGGAGTTCCCCATGCACCGAGCGAAGAAAATCCGACTGAACATCGCCTTCCATCGCGCCTTCGTCGCGTCGATCGCCCTCGTCGTTTCGATCGCGTTGCCGGCGTGGTCGAGCGACATGCGCGCGAAGAGCGACGTCCAGAGCCTCGACCAGCAGGTCCAGGACATCAAGTCGGAGGTGCTCTCCATTGCCGCGGAGCTGCGCGCCCTCGAGGAGCAGCTGCTCCACCCGTCCAGCACCCAGGTCTCGGTCTTCGTCGAGGTCGGCTCCGAACAGGACGTTCGCGTCGATGCGACCCGGGTCTGGATCGACGGCGAGCCCGTCGCCCACCACATCTACACGCATCACGAGCTCGAAGCGCTCCGGAACGGGGGCGTCCAGCGCATCTACACCGGCAACCTCCGCGAGGGCGAGCACTCGCTCCGCGTCGAGGTCGAGGGGCGTCGAACGACCACCGGTCGCTTCACGTCGACCCAGGACTTCACGATCGAGAAGGGGGTCGGCCCGAAGAAGGTCGGCGTCACGCTGAACGATTCGCTGACCGGTGGCGCGCAGGTCGCGATCGCGGACTGGTAGTCGATCATGCTGGGCATCGAGTGGAGGAAGGGGCTCGTCTTGACGGCGGTGATCCTCGCCTCGCCGGCGACCGCGGGCGAGCGAGCGGTGGACCATCACTATCGCGAGGCGATCTACCACGCCCACCTCGGGGATCCCTTCGAGGCGCTGGCACGACTCGACACGGAGCTCGCCCTCCACCGGGACGTCGACGAACGCGAGCTCGACCTGCTCCACGGTGACCTGCCCCGCGCGGAGTTCTCCGTCGGGGACTTCGAGCTGCAGTACCGGATGCACCAGCGTGCCGGTCGCGCGATGCAGGCCGTCCTCGAGGCGGACGTGCCGCCGGCCGTTCGTGCGGACGCGATCGTCCGGCTCGCGCGCCTCCACCAGCAGAAGGGTTCCCCGACTCTCGCGCTCGACACGCTCGCGCTCCTCGAAGATTCTGCTCCGGACCCGCTTCGCAAGGAGGCTCACTTCGTCCGGGCGAGCGCGCTCATGTCTCTCGGGCGTTGGGAGGAGGCCACCCGGAGCCTCCAGCCGCTCCGAGGCGACGACCGCCTCGACTACTTCGCCGCCTACAACCTCGCCATCGCGATGCTCGGCAAGGACGCGCCGATCGAGGCGGTGCGACAGCTCGACCGCGCGGGTCGACGACGATCCGTCGACGACGAATCCGCCGCGATCCGCGACAAGGCGAATCTGCTGCTCGGCACCCTGCTCTTCGAAGCCGGACAGTTCGATCGAGCGGCCGACGTGCTCGACCGGGTCCGGCTCTCGGGTCTGCACTCGAACGAAGCGCTGCTCCGCGCCGGGTGGAGCTCGGCTTCGGCCGAGCGGTTCGAACGCGCGGTCGTGCCCTGGTCGATGCTCGCCGATCGCGACCCGACCGAAGAGGCGGTGCAGGAAGCGCTGCTCGCCCTGCCCTACGCGTACGGCGAGCTCGAGATCCACGGCCGCGCGGCGGAGCTCTACGAGGAGGCCGCCGGGACCTTCGGCACCGAGCTCCAGAAGATCGACGCCTCGATCGACAGCATCGAGAGCGGCGCCTTCCTCGAGATGCTCGACGACGAGCGGATCCGGCACGACCGCGACTGGGTCCTCCGCATGCGGGAGCTGCCCGACATGCCGGAGACCTTCTACCTGACGTCGCTCATCGCGTCCCATTCGTTCCAGACCGCGCTCCAGAACTATCTCGATCTGAGCGACATGCGGCGCCACCTGGTGAACGGGCGACGGAGCCTCACGGCCTTCGCAGATCTCGTGCGGACCCGACGGAGCTACTACGAACCCCGTCTGCCGGCCGTGGATCGTGCCTTCCGCAACCTCGACGCGCGGATGCGCCTCCGCGAGGAGCAGCGACGACAGCTCGCCGCGAAGCTCGAGGGCATGCTGACGCGCCCGGCGCCCCGTCTGCTCGCGACCGCCGAAGAGCTCGAGATCGCGCAGAGGCTCTCCTCGATTCGCGCGCGACTCGCGAGGCGCCCGGAATCCGACCCCCTCCGCCTCCGGCTGGAGCGACTCGAGGGCATGGTCTCCTGGCGGCTGGAGACCCGCTACCACGACCGGCTCACCGACGTCTACGAAGCGCTGCGCGAGCTCGATGTCCACGTCGACGAGCTCGAACGCGAGTACGCCCGCTTCGTCCGCGTCCGGCAGGCCGCCCAGCACGGCCACACGGGCTTCGACGGCACGATCAGCGACCTGCGTACGCGCACCGAGCGCGCGATCGAGCGCATCGACGTCGTTCGAGAGGAGCAGGGGCGAGCCCTCGAGCGGCTAGCGACGAGCGAGCTCGCGCGGCGACGTGTCCGACTCGAGGAGTACCAGAACAAGGCCCGCTTCGCGTTCGCGGCCAGCTACGACCGTGCGGTGAAGAAGCAGGCCACGCGAAACACCGAGCAGGCAGAGCGATGAGCGTCCGCCGATCGTCCCCGACGAGCAACCGGCTGCTCGCCGCTCTGCTGCTCGCGACCACGACGAGCGGCTGCGCGCGACTGGGCTCGGAGCAGACGCTCGCGGACCTCCGGGAGCGCGATCCCGACCTCCGCGAGATCGAGGTCGGCGACGGCCTCGCCCAGGCGATGGAGGGCTACCGCCAGTTCCTCGAGGACGCCCCGGAATCCGCGCTCACGCCCGAGGCGATGCGTCGCCTCGCGGATCTCGCCCTCGAAAAGTCGTACGGCAGCCTGGGGGCCCGTGCGACGCGCGCAAGCTCGGAAGGCACGGACGCAGTCCTGCCGCGTCCGCAGGCGGCGGCCCCGCTTCTTCGCGACCCGTCGCAGCGAACGGACCGTCCCGAGCGGGAGACCGACGCCGAGCTCGAAGCCCGCACGTTCTCGACGACGCCCCTCGCCTACTCGGACGTCGACCCGAGCGAGCTCGACCCGGCCGCACGGCCCGAGACCTCGGCGGGCCCGACGGAGGCGATCGAGCTCTACGATCGGATCCTCGAGCGCTACCCGGACTATCCCTATCTCGATCAGGTGCTCTACCAGAAGGCGCGGGCCCTCGACGAGCTCGGACGGGTCGACGAGGCCGTGGTCGTGGCCGACCGCCTGATCGCCGAGCGGCCGAACTCACGGCACCTGGACGAGCTCCTCTTCCGGCGCGGCGAGTACCACTTCGTGCGGCGCCGCTTCTTCGACGCGGAATCCTCCTACGCATCGATCGTCGAGCTCGGCCCCGCTTCCGAGTACTACGAGCTCGCGCTCTACAAGCTGGGCTGGAGCCTCTACAAGCAGATGATGCTCGAGGAGGCACTCCAGAGCTACGTGATGCTGCTCGATCACAAGGTCGCGACGGGGTACGACTTCGACCAGGTCGAGAACGAAGCCGAGGCCCAGCGGGTGACGGACACCTACCGCGTCATCAGCCTCTGCTTCTCGGAGCTGGGCGGCGCAGAAGCGATCACGACCTTCTTCGACGTACAGGGTCCCCGCCCCTACGAGCACCGCGTCTATCGCGAGCTCGGAGAGTTCTTCCTCGACAAGCTCCGCTACGCGGATGCGGCCCTCACCTACGAGAGTTTCGTCACACGCTATCCGATGCACGCCGTGGCGCCGCGGTTCGGCATGCGCGTCGTCGAGATCTACGAGGCCGGCGACTTCCCCCGACTCGTCCTCGAGGCGAAGCGCGCCTTCGCGGAGGACTACGCCGTCGCTTCGCCGTACTGGCAGCACCACGACATCGAAGCGTCGACGGAGGTACTCGCCTACCTCGAGACCAACCTGCGCGACCTCGCCACCCACGCCCACGCGCTCTATCAGGACTCGGACGAAGTCGCGCGAAAGCCCGAACACTTCGAGGAGGCGAGCCGCTGGTACCGCGAGTACCTGGCTTCGTTCCCCACCGATTCGAACACGCCCGCTCTCCATCGTCGCTTCGCGGACCTGCTCCTCGAGGACGAACGTTTCGCCGAAGCCGCCGACGCCTTCGAGACCGTCGCCTACGGCTACCCGAGCCATGCGGAGGCCGCCGATGCGGGATACGCGGCCGTCTACGCGCGACGGGAGGCGCATGCGACCGCCGACGACGCGGCCGCCGGGACCGCGCTCCGCTCCGTGGTCGACACCTCTCTCCGCTTCGCGACCACGTTCGAGGAGGACGAACGCGCGGTTCTCGTCCTCGGCTCCGCTGCCGACGACCTCTACTCGCTGGGCGAGCACACGTCGGCGATCGAGCAGGGCCATCGGCTGATCGAGCGATACCCGGACGCGGAGCGCGCCACCCTGCGCGGCGCCTGGCTGACGGTCGCCCACGCCTCCTTCGACAGCGCGCAGTTCGAGGAAGCGGAACAGGCGTATCTGCGCGTCACCCGGCTCTCTTCGCCGAAGGACGAAGACGTCACGGACAACCTGGCGGCCGCGGTCTACAAGCAGGGCGAGCTCGCCCGGGAAGCGGGCGATCCGCGAGGCGCCGCCGCGCACTTCCAGCGAATCGCGGCCGTCGCCCCCGAATCGGGCATCCGACCGATGGCGGAGTACGACGCGGCCGCCTCGCTGATCGAGATCGAGGACTGGGAGGCTGCCGCCGGCGTGCTCACCGCCTTCCGTGTCGATCACCCCGAGCACTCCCTCCAGCGCGACGTCACGCGTCAGATGGCCCACGTCCTGCGGTCCGACGGCGATCTCGCGCGAGCGGCCATCGAGTACGAGCGCGTCGCCGACGAAGCCGAGACGTCCGAGGAAAGAGCAGACGCGCTCGGTGTTGCCGCCGACCTGCACGAAGAAGCGGGCGAACTCCGACGATCGCTGAACGTTCTCGCCCTGATTGTGACGGAATACACAGACCCCCTCGAACGGCTGGTCGTAACGCGTTTCAAGATGGCAGAGATTCACGGAAAGCTGGAGGAAGCGAACGAGCGTCGCGAGGCGCTCCGCAAGGTCGTCGCGCTCGACGCCGACGCCGGGGCGGAGCGGACGCCGCTCGTGCGCGGTCTCGCCGCGAAGGCTGCGCTCGAGCTCGTGGAGCCGCGCTTCGGTCGCTACGCCGCAATCGAGCTGACCCAGCCCTTCTCCCGGAGCCTCGCCCGCAAACAGCGGAGCCTCGAAGAGGTCGTCGCCGAGTTCGAGTCGCTCGTCGACTACGGCGTCGGCGACGTGACGGCGGCCGCGACCTACTACATCGCGGAGGCCTACGGCGAGTTCGGCCGCGCCCTCGTCGAGTCCGAGCGTCCCGGGGACCTCTCCGGCGCCGAACGCCTGGACTACGACGACATGCTCGAGGAGCAGGCTTTTCCTTTCGAAGAGAGGACCATCTCCCTCCACGAGAAGAACCTCGAGCTCGCCCGGACCGGGATCGCGAACGCCTGGATCGAGCGCAGCCTCTCTCGCCTCGCCGACGTCTCGCCGGGCCGCTACGCGAAGCAGGAAGCCAGCACGGGGCCGATCGAGTCGCTCGACGCGTACGTCTACCGCATGCCGCTTCGCGCGATCGCCGCCACCCCGCCCGCCTCGCCCGCCTCGCCCGACGTCGTCGAAGAACCGAGCGGATCCGAGCCCCTCGTCGACACGGATGCACCGCCCGACACGAGAGAGACCCTGACGGTCGAGCCCGAGGACCAGAGCGTCCCGACGGCCCCGCCTGCGGCGCTCGACAGCTCGGTCGAGATCGAATCGACGGCGCCCGAGGGTGCGGCCACGCAGGAGGGCGGCGCATGATCCGCTCGAACCGCATCTCCCTTCGACAGCCGGTGCGCTTGATCGCCCTCTGTGCCGGTGTCGTCGTCGTTTCCGCGATCGGATGCAGCTCCGGAACCGGCGGAGCCCTCGTGAACCTGGACGACGGCTTCCGTCTCACCGAGTCCGGCGGTATCGGCCTCGGTGACCGCACGCGCTTCCGCGAGGCGACCGATTCCCTCGTCGCGGACGATCTCGACGCGGCGATCGCAGGGCTCGAATCCTCGGCCGAGGCACTCCCCGATCGTGCGGCTCCTCGAGTGAACCTGGCCATCGCCCTTCGCCGGGCGGAGCGCTTCGAAGAGGCCGAGGCGATGCTGCACGAAGCGATCGGACTCCACCCGCGCCACGTCGTCGCCCACAACGAGCTGGGGCTCGTCTATCGGAAGCTCGGACGTCTCGCCGAGTCGCGCGAGAGCTACGAGCGCGCCATCGCCCTCTACGACGACTTCCATCCCGCGCATCGCAACCTCGGCATTCTCTGCGACCTCTTCCTCGAAGACGCACGGTGCGCCCTCGCCCACTACCGCCGCTACCAGGAGATCGTCCCGGACGACCGGCAGGTCGCCATATGGATCGCCGACCTCGAGCAGCGGGCGGCGCAGTAGGAGAACCATGATGCTCAGGTCCAACCGAACCCTCGCGATCGGCCTCTCCGTCGCGCTCGGCGGCATGCTCGCCGCTTCGCTGGCAGGCGCGAAGGACGACGACGCGACCGACTCCGAGAAGCACGTCTCGGGCATGTCGATCGTCGGCAACGACGAGTCGCCCAAGTCGCTCGTCATCGTCCCGTGGAAGTCCTCGGACCTCGGCGACGACCTCGACCTCACCCGACGCTTCGGACAGGACCGGAGCGCGCTCGACCCCGAGGTCTTCCGAAGAAGCCTCGACTACCACCAGATCCGGACGGGGCGCGACGTCCGCTAGGACCCGCGCTCCCTTACTACGCACCTCGCGTCGGTCGACACGGCACGACGCGAAGCAGGAGGCAACCGCCATGGATACGTTCTACTCGATCGTCGGGTTCTTCTTGACCGGCGGCCCGTTCATGTACCCGATCCTCGTGGTCTTCGCGGTCGGTGCCGCGATCGCCATCGAGCGATACATCACCCTCTCGCAGGTGACCGCGCGGAACCGGGACGTCTGGTCCCAGGTCGAGCCGGCGCTCGTCGACGGCGACTTCGATCGCGCCCGTGAGCTCACGAGCAAGGACGAGTCGACCATCGGCCGTCTGCTCAACATGGGCCTCGACCTCCAGGGCGTCGTTCGCCGCCGGGAGGACATCGAGATCGCGATGGAAGAACGGATGATGGAGATCATCCCGAGCCTCGAGAAGCGCACGCCCTACGTGGCGCTCGCCTCGAACATCGCGACGCTCCTCGGGCTCCTCGGCACGATCATGGGTCTGATCTCGGCCTTCACCGCCGTCGCGAACGCGAACCCCGCGGAGAAAGCCGACCTGCTCTCGGCCAGCATCTCGGTCGCCATGAACACGACGGCCTTCGGCCTGATCGTGGCGATCCCGCTGCTGATCACGAACCAGGTGCTCGTCGCCAAGACGACCGAGATCATCAACGGTCTCGAGATGGCGTCGGTGAAGGCCCTGAACGTGATCTCCGCCAGCTCGAAGCGACGCGTGGAGGCCTGAGCCCCGTGACGCGACGTCATCACTACAGACGACCGAACGCCCAGCCCTCCGAGCTGGACATGACCACCTTCCTGAACCTCATGGTGGTGCTGGTGCCGTTCCTGCTGATCACGGCCGTCTTCTCGCGGATCACGATCGTCGAGCTCGACATGCCGTCGAGCCAGGGCGGCGCCGAGACGGACGAGCCGGAGTTCAGGGTCGAAGTGATCGTCCGCGACTCGGGCCTCGAGATCACGAACGGACGGGTCACGATCGCCTCGATCCCGATGGCGGAGGAGCGATACGACCTGATGACGCTCAAGGAGCTGGCCGTCTCGCTGAAGCGGGACCATCCCGACGCGACCCAGGCCTCCGTCCTCCTGGAGCCCCAGATCGAGTACGACCACCTCATCCAGGTCATGGATGCGATTCGGAGTGCGCCGCTCGACGCCTACGGCGAGGTCGTGACCGAGACCGAGTCCGAGACGAAGGCCGAGGACCCCGAGGAAGCGCCGATGCGCGTCGCGCTCTTCACCAACATCTCGATCGGAGACGCCCCGTGAACGCCTCTCGACGCATGAAGCGGATGTCGCGCCGCGCCGTGAACGCCGTCCCGAAGATGAACCTCACCTCGTTGATGGACGTCTTCACGATCCTGGTGTTCTTCCTGCTGGTCAACTCCGCGACGACCGAGGTCCTGGAGGCGCCGAAGCAGATCACGCTCCCGGCCTCGACGGTCGAGGACAAGCCGCGTGAGACCGTCGTCGTCTTCGTGAGTCCCGAGGACGTGACCGTCCAGGGTCAGGTGGTCACGACGGTCGAAGCGATGGCCTCCCATTCCGGAGCGGAGATCCCCGAGATCGCGGCACGACTGCAGGACCTCCGCGGAACCGTGATCGGGACCAGCACGAAGGCCGTCACCCAGAGTCAGGAAGTCACGGTCCTCGCGGACCGAACCGTACCCTTCGAGATCGTGAAGCGAGTCATGTCGACGTGTACGGGACAGGGCTACACGAAGATCTCGCTCGCCGTCATGCAGGCCAGTGAGGAGCAGGCGCTGGCCAGCCGGTAGCCGCGCGAACCCGAGCGATGATCGAAGAAGCCGAAGAACGACACGGAAGCGCGCTGCGCGACGAACTCAGGCAGGCCCGCGCCGACCTGGAGACGACCCTCGCGTCCCTCCGCGAGGTCGACGCCCGACTGGCCGCGCTGGAAGACGAGCGCCCGCGATTCGTCCATCTAGAGACCGTCTGCAGCTCGCTCGAGAAGCTCGACGAGCTGAACGCATCCGACCTCTTCTGGCGGGCCTCCGAGCCCGGCCTCGACGCTGCACGCCATCTGGGGCGCGTCCGTGCCCGGATCGAAGGCTTCGAGAAGCAGGTCTCGGAGGTCGAGGCCCACCGCGACGAGCTCCTCGAAGCGGTCGAACGCAAGCAGGACGAAGCGGACTGGGTCGCCGGAGAGATTCTCGAGCGCGAACGCAAGGCCGAGGAACGGCAGAACGAGTGGGAGATCGAACGCGATCCCGGAGAGATCCCGATCCGCAGTTCGATCATGCCCTGGGCGCGCGGCGGCGAGGACGACGCGCGATTCCGCAAGACCCTCGCGCTCTCCCTGCTGGCGAGTCTGGTGCTCGGGCTCTTGCTGCCCATGATCGACCTTCCCATCCCCGACCGCTGGGAAGTCTTCGACGAACAGGATCGGCTCACGCAGCTGATCCGCGATGAACGCGTCCTCGTCCCCCCGGCAGCGCCCCTGCGCGAGCCCGAACCGGTGGCTCCGAGCCCGCAGGAGCCCGTCGCCCCAAACGATGCGCAGTCCGTCGCGGAGACCGCCGAGCCCGCCCCCGCCAGCAGCACGAGTCCGGCGGTGAAGAAGCGCGACATCGCCAGCAGTGGCCTGCTCGCCTTCAGCGAACAGCTGTCGGGCCTCGCCCGGACCGAATCGGCCGACCGGCTCGGTTCGAACGCCCGGATCACCGACGATGGCCGCGCGACCGCGGACCTCCCGGCCCGATCGATGGTCACTTCCCAGGCGGCCGGCTCGAGTGGAGGCATCAACGTCGCCGAGCTCAGCCGCGGCTCGGGTGGGACGGGAGACCGGCTCGAGGGCGTCGCGATCGCGCGCGCGACCAGTGGAATCGGCACGGGCGGCGGAAACGGCGATCGACCGCTCGCAGGAGGCGGCCCCTCGGCATCGCGTACCGACGAAGAGATCCAGATCGTCTTCGATCGGCACAAGGCCGCGCTCTATCGCCTCTACAACCGTGCGCTCCGGAGCAATCCGACCCTCCGCGGACAGATCGTCCTGCGCATGACGATCGAGCCCGACGGATCGGTCTCGCTCTGCGAGGTCAAGTCGACGGACATGAACGCCCCGGAGCTCGCGAGTCGCGTCGTCGAACGCGTGAAGACCTTCGACTTCGGCGCGAAGGAAGGAATCCCGCCGGTCACGATCGTCTACCCGATCGACTTCCTGCCGGCCAGCTGAGCGTCTCCAGGAGACGACGCCAGCAACCCGAAACCCCTCGGCGCGAGAAACGCGACCGACGAAGAGATTCAGACAAAGGCAAAGCCATCGAAAGGTGGCGACGCAAAGTCACCGGTCTAACGGGCGCTCCAGGCGTCCCATGACAGCGGGACCGCCGACGAATCGAGGCCCGATGCAGAGGGCTCCCTCGTTCCGAAGCGCGTTCCCGTTCGAAGTTCCCGGTGGAACGAAAGGACGCAATGCGGGCGAGGGAGCGGAAGAATGGCGGGAGCATCGGCAGGGCACTGAGGGCCCTCGCCGCGTTGCTCCTGTTCGCGCTTCCCGGCACCGCCGCCGCGCAGGTCGTCACCTTCACGTCCGCGACCGCCTCGTGGCGGGACGCCCAGGACAACGTCCCCGGCAGCCAGCCCGGGGATCCGGTCATCACGAACGGCGTCCCGACCTCGCGCATCAGCTGGGGCGGTTCGACGCCGCAGAGTGGCTACGACGTCACCATCACGATCCCCGACCCGAACCAGTTCCCGGTCGCGGACTTCTCCCATCGGAACTTCACGGTCCCGTCCCCCTCCCTCACGTCGGTCGTGCTCGACTTCGTGCTCGACTTCGACGTCGATGGGTCCCAGACCGGCCCACTGACGTTCACGTTCACGTTCACCCACGAAGAGACGCCCAACAATCTCGACCCTTGCCCATACCCGACACCGCCCGGCGAGGGCTGCACGGACCGGGTGATCTTCTTCGAAGCCCCCGACCCGACGACCTTCACCATCGGCGGAAAGACCTACACCTTCGGTCTCAGCTTCCTCGACCCGAGCGGCGACCCGATCGGCGAGTTCATCACGCGCGAAGGAGGCACCGTCAACACGGCCGACCTCGACACCGAGTTCGCGCTCGTGCCGCCGGTCCTCGAGACGACGAAGAGCGGACCGGCCACGCTGACGCTGGCCCAGCCCGGCCTCTTCACCCTCGACGTCCAGAACACCGGTCCGAACGACGCCTGGAACGCGACTCTCGTCGACGTCCTGCCCGACGGAGCGACGGGCGGCCTCTGCGACGTCTCTCCGCAGATCCTCTCCGCCCGGGTCTTCGCCGCCGACGGCGTGACGCCGGTCCCCGGCAAGGGCCCCCTCGTCGAAGGCGCCGACTTCACCGCCGCCTATGCCGGCGCGCCCACCTGTGAGCTGACCCTCACGATGGCCTCGGCCGCCTCGGTGATCGCCGAGAACGAGCGGCTCGTCGTCCAGTACCAGGCGCAGCTCGACGGCGACACCCAGGCCGCCGTCTCGCTCACCAACGTCGCCGGCGCGACCGAGTGGTTCGACGACGATCCGACGAACGTCGATCGCGGGCGCTACACGCGCACGCTGAGCGACGGCACGGTCGGCGTCGACGACCACGAGGACGCGCATTCCGTCGCGACCGATCCCCTCGACTACCTGTTCGAGAAGACGGTCGTCGACCCGATCAGCGCAGCCCCGATCACGACCGCGATGCCGGGGGACACGCTCCGCTACCGGCTCTTCTTCGAGAACCGTTCGCCGAACGCGCTGAGCGGCTTCGATCTGCGCGACGAAGTGGACCGGCTGAACGGCGCTCCGCTCTTCGAGCCCGGCTCGCTCGCGCTCGTCACGTTCCCCGTCGGCGTCGACACGAGCGGCACCGACCCGAACGGCGGCGCCGCCGGGACCGGCCGTCTCGACCTCCGCGGCCTCTCCGTCGCCCCGGGGAGCAGCCTGCTCGTCGAGTTCGACGCCACCCTCGCGACCCCTCTCGCCGACGGCACCCTCGCGACGAACCAGTCGGAGCTCACGATCGCCGACGTCGCCTTCGCGCAGAGCGACGACCCCGGCGTGAACGGCGCCGCCGACCCCTTCGTCCCCGGCGACGAGGATCCGACCGTCGTCCCGATCGCCTCGGCGCCGGTCTTCGAGGTCGAGAAGATCTCCGCCTATCCCGACGGCGATCCGACGGAGCTCCTCGCGGGCGAGCGACTCCGCTACACGATCACGGTCAAGAATGTCGGCACCGAGAACGCGACCGACGCGATCCTGCGTGACCCGATTCCCGCGAACACGACCTATGTCGCAGGGAGCACGACCCTGAACGGCGCCCCCGTCGCCGACGCGCCCGGCGGGGTCTCCCCGCTGGTCGCGGGACTCCTCCTGAACGCGCCGGAGGACCCGACGCCCGGCGCCATGCGCGCGGATCCCTCGCCCGCCGCGGACAACGTGGCGACGATCGTCTTCGAGGTCCTCGTCGACCCGGGCGTGATCGACGGGACGGTGATCGCCAACCAGGCCTTCGTCAGCGCACCGGACGGTGATGTCCTCGACCAGCCGTCGGACGATCCCCGAACGGGACTGCCGGACGATCCGACGCGCGACGTCGTCGGCGACGCGCCGCTGCTCTTCGCGCCCAAGAGCGTCGTCCTGGTCCAGGACAACGGCGTACTGGGCCAGATCGATCCGGGGGATCGCCTCCGATACACGATCGTCGTCTACAACGACGGCGCCGCCCCCGCGACGAACGCCGCGCTCTTCGACGCGATCCCGACCTACACCGACTACGTCGCCGGATCGACGACGCTGAACGGCGTGGCCGTCGCGGATCCGCCCGGCACCGACGGCCCGCTCGCGGAGCCGACGGGTCTCCCGATCGCCTCCTCCGATCTCACGCCGCCGCTTCCGCTCGCCGGTGCGGGCATCCTGAACCCGGGTGAGAACGCGGTCGTCCAGTTCGATCTCGACGTGGAAGTGACCGCCCCCGCCGGCGGGATCATCAGCAACCAGGCAGTCGTCTCGACCGACGAGCTGGCGGACACGCTGACCGACGGTGACGGCAACCCTGCGACGGGTCCCGAGCCGACCGTCGTCGTGATCGGGGGCACGGAGCAGGTCGACATCGCCAAGCAGGTGAGCGTGGTCGGCGGCGGTCCCGCGCTGATGGGCGGCACGCTCGAGTACCTCGTCACGGTTCGAAACGTCGGGAGCGAGCCTGCAACCAACGTCGTCGTGACCGACCCGATCCCGGCCGGCACCACCTACGTGCCCGGCTCCGCCACGATGAACGGCGCGGCCGCCGGAGTCGTCGACGGTGGCGGGGCCTCGCTGACGGCGGACTACGGCGCCACCTACGGCAACCTCCCGGTGGGCGGCGTCGTCACCCTCCGCTTCCAGGTCGTGATCGTGGCCGCCATGGGGACGGCGATCACGAACACGGCGGACGTGACCTGGAGCGCGGCGGGCCTCGCCAGCGCGAGCGTCACCGTCACGGTCGGCGGCACGCCGGGCGTCGGCACGCTCAGCGGGAACGTCTGGCACGATCAGGACTTCGACGACGCGAACGGCGGCGCGACGGACATCGACATGGTCGGCTGGTCGGTCGAGCTCCTCCGCAACGGGACGTCGATCCAGACGACGACCACCGACGCGAGCGGCGGCTACGTGTTCCGCGCCATCCCGCCGAACGACGTGAGCGGCGACGCCTACGCCGTCCGCTTCCTCGCCCCGGGCGCCGGACCGAACACCGCGTCGATGGGCCGGACCGTGTCGCCCTTCACGGACGGACAGCAGGAGATCACCGCGATCCTGATTCCCTCGGGCAGCATCGCGACCGGCCTGGATCTCCCCGTGACGCCGAACGGGCTGATCTACGAATCGATCACCCGGACCTCCGTGGCCGGCGCCACGCTCCAGATGCGGAACGCCGGGTCCGGCACCCTGCTTCCGGCGTCCTGCTTCGCCGACCCGGATCAGCAGGGTCAGGTCACGCCGCCGAGCGGCTGGTACAAGTTCGACCTCGTGTTCGGTCCCGCGTGCCCGGACGGCGGCGCCTACCTGATCGAGCCGCAGGTTCCCGCCGGCGGATCCTTCAGCGATGGCCTCTCCCAGCTGATCCCGCCGCAGAGCGACGACTCGACGCCGCCCTTCTCGGTTCCGACGTGTCCCGGTGCCGCCGGGATCGACGCGATCCCGTCCACCGGCGCCCACTGCGAGGTGCGCGACGACGCGAACGTCGCGAGCGAGCCGGCCGGCGACCCGCCGACGGACTACCAGCTCCACGTGACGCTCAGCAGCGCCACGACCGGTACGAACCAGATCTTCAACAACGCGATCCCGCTCGACCCGACCCTCGGCGGCGCCGTCTTCGTCCGCAAGACGACGCCGAAGATCGACGTGTCCCGCGGCGAGCTGGTCCCCTACGAGATCGTCGTCGAGAACACTCTCGGCGCCACGCTCGCCGACCTCGAGGTCATCGACCGGTTCCCCGCAGGCTTCCGCTACGTCGACGGCTCCGCGCGACTCGACGGCGTCCCGACCGAACCCGTGCGAACCGGGAACGAGCTCGTCTGGAGCGGCATCACACTCGCCCCGGGAACGCCGCGTACCTTCGTCCTCCTGCTGGCCGTCGGCGCCGGCGTGACGGAAGGTGAGTTCACGAACCGCGCCTTCGTCCTCAACACGATCAGCGGCGGGGCGGTCTCCGCCGAGGCGAGCGCGACGGTACGGGTCTCCCCCGACCCCACCTTCGATTGCACCGACGTGATCGGCAAGGTCTTCGACGACCGCAACCGGAACGGTCGACAGGATCCCGGCGAGCTCGGTCTCCCCGACGTCCGACTGCTCACGCTGCGCGGCCTCGCCGTCCGCACGGACCCCCACGGCCGCTTCCACATCACCTGCGCGATCGTTCCCGATGAACGGCGCGGCAGCAACTTCGTCCTGAAGCTCGACGATCGCACGCTGCCGAGCGGCTACCGGATGACCACACGCCAGACACGCGTCGCCCGGGCGACCCGGGGCAAGACCCTGGGGCTCGACTTCGGCGCGTCGATCGAGCGCGTGGTCGGACTGGATCTGTCGGACGCGGTGTTCGAGCCCGGAGGGACGAACCTGCGCGCCCACTGGGCCTCGCGCCTCCCGCTCCTCCTCGACGAGCTCGCGCGGGCCGAGTCGATCCTCCGCCTCTCGTACCTCGCCGACCGGGAGGACGAGGCGCTGATCCGAGCGCGACTGAACGCGGTCGAAGCGCTGGTCCGCGAGCGATGGAGCGACCGGGGCGGGGACGCCCTCGAGGTCGAGACCGAGATCTTCCGCCGCGCCGACGGACGCGCTGCCCGCACGCCGCTTCGACGTCCGACGTCCGGCGAGACCAGCGCGCTCGACGCCACGCTGCCCCACGTCGGCGCCGGACCGCCCGCGCTGATCGAGGAGCTCGCGCCCGACGCAGGTCAGGCGGGGGAGCGCCATCTGCCCGTCGACGAGGCGACGACGCTGTGGGCGACGGATCCGGCGATCGCGAGCGAGTCGAGCTCGGACCGTCTCGAATCGCGCGCGATCGTCGAAGACGCCGTGGACACGGTCAAGCTGACCGACGTCGTGCCCCCGATCCGCTTCGAATCGGGACGCGCGGACCTGCCGCCCACCCTGGTCGAGACGATCCGCGCCCAGCTGGACTCGATGAAGCACCTCGAGAACGTGCGCCTGCACCTCGTCGGCCACGCCGACGACCAGGCGCTCTCCCCCGCCCTTCGCGCGCGCTTCGGCGACAACGAAGGGCTGTCGCGAGAGCGCGCCGGCGAGACGGCGGAGCTCCTCCAGCGGGCCCTCTCGCTTCCGCCGGAATCGATCGCCTTCTCCTGGGCGGGCGCCGAGCAGCCCGTCGCTTCCAACGCGACCCCGGAAGGCCGCGCCCTGAACCGCCGCGTCGAGGTCGAGATCTGGTACGACGTACCGCGCCAGGTCGCGGGGACCGAGGACGTCGTCGTCCGCGAGGACGTCCGGCGCTTCAAGGTCTGTCGAACGGAAACGGTCTGCAAGCTCCGCTACCGCGAGGGCCACGCGCAGCGCGCGCGGATCCGAAACCTGATCCAGCCCCTCCCCGATCGCGACGCGCTGACGAAGCTGCCCGGGCGCTTCGTCGAGCAGGTCCGGGAGACCCTCGAAGGCCTGCGCGATCGGCGCAACGTGACGATCAAGCTCGTCGCGCATACCGACGACCTCCCACTCGAAGGGCGCGCGGCGCGCATCTACGGCAGCGCCCTCTCGCTCTCGAAGGCACGGGCGCGACGGGTCGCCCTCCAGCTCATGGACGCACTCGACCTCCCGTCTTCGGCCGTCGAGAGCGACGGTGTCGGCTCGGCCCGCCCCGTCGCGTCCAACGCGACCGAGCGGGGGCGCACCTTGAATCGCCGGATCGAGGTCGAGTTCTGGTACGACGACGCCCTCCTCGAGCTTCCGGACGAGCCGCAGATCTGTCCGAGCGACGAGGGCACTGATACCTCCGTCACCCGCGTGCACGAACCCTCGGACGGTCGACTTCCGACGCTCGCCTTCGTCGACGGCGAGGCCGTCTTCCCGGACGACCTCGGGACGCGACTCCAGAGAGCGCTCGAGGAGGTCTCCGATCGGCGGGCGCCGCGGATCCGGTTCGTCGGCTACACACGCAACCAGGGACTCACGCGCCGTGTCGCCGACGTGTACGGTGACGACGTCGGCCTCTCGGCGTCCCGGGCCCGGCGGACCATGGAGCGCGTGCAGGCGATGCTCACCCTCCGCGACGACCAGGTCGAGCACGAGGGGCGTGGCTTCGTGCATGCGGAAGACGTCGTGAACGGCGGCTTTCTCCAGGGCGATTCAGACCACGTCGTGATCCAGGTCGTCTACGACGAATCGGCGATCGACGACGACCTCGACGGCATCGAGTCGCTCGCCCTCACGCGCGAGCTCACGCCCCAGGCGCCGCTCTCCCTGAATCCGATGCGCATCACCGTCGACGGCGTGCCGATCGACGACCCGCAGCGGAGCTCCGCCGACATCCAGCGATGTACCGACGTCGCCCTCGAAGACGCCCAGGTCGCCTTCCGGTTCGACGACCTCGAGTCCGAGCGACGGCTGAGTCTCTCCTCGACGCCCGCGACGTCGACGGGCGAGCCCATCCGATTCCGGATGTACCACAACTACTCCCACTTCATCGAACGGGCCGAGGTCCGGATCTTCGAGCAGGGGGCTTCGCTCCGCGAGGAGCCGCTCGTGATCGCCGCGATCGACGGCGAGGGAGAAGCGGTCTGGGCCCCGGACGCTTCGCTGGCGCGCTCGCCTCTCCGCCCGATGGCCGCGGTGCTGCGCGTGTACGACGAGGAGGGGAACTGGGACGAGACCGCCCCGCAGTCCCTCTGGCTGGCGCCCGAGCAGGATCGCGCCGGACCGCTCGATGCGTTCGAGCCGCCCACGACGGAGAAGGAAGCCCTGCTCGTCGGGTACGGCGAGAGCGAGCGTACACTTCGCAACATCCCGCTCGGCAGTGCGAGCAGCGTGCGCGTCTCGGGAAACGAGATTCCGCCGGGCCACACCGTCTGGCTCGCCGGAACGGAGCTCCCCGTGAACGACGAGGGACGATTCACCGGCGAAGTCCTGCTCCCGGCCGGACTGCACACGGTCGAGGTGGCGGTACTCGACGAGGAGGGCAACGGCGAGCTCTTCCTGCGCGACCTCGAGCTCGAACGAAACGACTGGTTCTTCGTCGGCCTCGCCGACCTGACCCTGTCGACCGACTTCGGCGACGGCCCGTCGAGCGCGCTCGACGGCAACAACGGAACCGACCTCGATGCCTGGGCCAACGGCCGACTCGCCTTCTTCACGAACGGCAAGTGGGGCGAGGACTGGGAGCTCACCGCGACCGCGGACACCCGTGAGGGTCCCGTCGAGGACCTCTTCACGAACTTCCTCGACAAGTCGCCGCGCTCCCTCTTCCGGCGACTCGATCCGGACTACCACATGCCGACCTTCGGGGACGACAGCTCGATCGAAGAGCTCGCGCCGACCCTCGGCAAGTTCTACGTGAAGCTCGAGAAGGGCGACGACCACCTCCTCTGGGGCAACTTCCTCGTCCGCTACGACGACAACGAGCTCGCCCTCGTCGAGCGGGGTCTCTACGGCGCGAACCTGCGCACGCAGTCCACCGACACGACGAGCTTCGGCGAACGGCGCGCGCTCCTCGACGCCTTCGCCTCCGAGCCGGGCACCGTCCCGAGCCGCGAGGAGTTCCGCGGGACGGGCGGGTCGCTCTACTTCCTGAACCGCCGCGACCTGCTGATCGGCTCCGAACGGCTCCGGGTCGAGGTTCGCGACAAGGCCACCGGTCTCGTCCGCGAGGTCGCCCGACTCCAGCCCGAGCTCGACTACGACGTCGACTACATCCAGGGCCGCGTGCTCCTGAGCGAGCCCCTCTCGGCGATCGCCGACGACCGGCTGCTCGTCCGGAACGACGGACTGAGCGGCGACGAGGTCTGGCTGGTCGTCCAGTACGAGTACACGCCCGGGTTCGACGAGGTCGACGTCCTGAACGCGGGTGCCCGCGCCCACTACTGGATCGGCGACCTCGCGAAGCTGGGCATCACGGTGAACCGGAACGAGGCCTCCTCCGACGACAGCAGCCTCTATGCTGCGGACCTGACCCTGCGACGCAGCACGGGCTCCTGGCTGAAGCTCCAGGCGAGCCGCAGCGAAGGCCGGCTCTCGACCTCCCTCCGCTCGAGCGACGGTGGCTTCGACTTCGAGCCCTCGACGGACGCCGCCCTCGACGAAGATCATGCCTACGCCTATCGGGTCGATGCGAGCGTGGAGTTCTCCGAGTGGATCGCGGCGATGCGCGGCCGACTGACCGCCTACGGCCAACGCCTCGACGCGGGCTACTCCGCCCCGGGCCTCAACACGCTGACCGACACCGAGCAGATCGGCGGCACCCTCGACCTGCCCGTCACCGAAGACATCGAGCTCCGCGCCAAGGCCGACCACGTCCAGCAGGAGGACGGTCTCGTCCAGACGGCGGCCGAGGTCGACGTCCGGGTGCGGATCGCGAACGACTGGCAGATCGAGGCCGGCGCCCGGCACGAGGATCGACGCGACGACGCGCCGGTCGTGGCGGTGACGCAGGAGGAAGGCGACCGGACCGATGCGGTCCTCCAGGTGGGCTGGGATTCCGGGGGGCGCGTCGAGGCCTACGCCTTCGGGCAGGCGACCGTCCGTTCGACGGGCAGCCGCGACCGCAACCATCGGGGCGGTCTCGGCGGCGAATACCGCGTCTCCGACCGGCTGAGCCTCGACGGCGAGGTCTCCCACGGCGACCTCGGGCCGGCCGCGCGGGCAGGCAGCCACTACCAGCACGACGACCGCACCCAGCTCTACATGAACTACGCGCTCGACAACGAGCGGGGCTTCGACGGGCTCCACGCGCGACGCGGCAGCCTGACGACCGGCGCGCGCTCCCGCTTCGGCGACAGCGCGAGCGTCTACGCCGAGAACCAGTATCAGCACGCCACCGTCGTCGGCCTGACCCGAGCGGTCGGCGTCGACTACACCCCCGCGGAGCGCTGGACCATCGGCCTCAGCTGGGAGGACGGCGACACCCGCGATCGACGAACTTCCGCAGAGACGACGCGTCGCGCCGCCGGCCTGCGAGGCGGCTACGCCGGCGAGTCGCTCCAGTTCTCGAGCGGCGTCGAGTACGTCTTCGCGGACACGGAGCAGGGAGACGGCTCGCACTCGGAGCGGTCGACCTGGCTTTTCCGCAACAACCTGAAGTGGCAGATGAACGAGGACGGTCGGCTGTTGGCGAAGCTCAACCATGCCATCAGCGACAGCTCCGAAGGCGACTTCTTCGACGGCGGCTTCACGGAGGCGATCCTCGGCTTCGCCTACCGACCCGTCGCCCACGATCGCTTCTTCTCTCTCGTCAAGTACACCTACTTTTACAACGTCCCGACGGCGGATCAGGTCGGTCAGAACGGCGCCTCGGCGCAGTTCCTCCAGAAGAGTCACATCGCCTCGCTCGACGTGAGCTACGACCTCACCGACGACTGGACCCTCGGTGCCCGCTACGCCTATCGCCTGAGCCAGGTCAGCCTCGACCGCGAGGACCCGGACTACTTCGACAACGATGCCCACCTCGGCATCGTCCGCCTTGACTGGCACTTCCTCGAGAACTGGGAGGCCATGGCGGAGGGCCGCGTCCTCGCCCTGCCCGATCTCGACGAACGTCGGGCCGGCGCACTGACCGCCGTCTACCGCTACTTCGGCGACCATCTGAAGGCGGGCCTCGGCTACAACTTCACCGACTTCTCGGAAGACCTGACGGACCTCTCGTACGACCACCACGGGGTCTTCTTCAACATCGTCGGCACCTTCTAGTGCCCCGCCGCCGTGCTCCCGTGCCTCCGGGGACCGGCGCGTCGAAGCGCGACGGACCCTGACCGGCCTGTCTGCGAGCACCGCCCCCGACCGGGCGCGATCGATCCCGTTCGCCTCGAAGCTCCACGGTGATGCCGTTGGATCTTCATCTTCCGGGGTGGATTCGTGGCCCATCTTCAAACGATCGACATCACGCCGTCCCGCTGGTCAAGATCGTATGACGAGCCCACGCACGACGAATCAGGTCCCTTCTCCCCGTGTAGGATCGCTCGCGTGGCATCCGAATCGGCTTGGGTGTCGCATCCAACACCGAGAAAACCCCTGGGAAGGTTTCTCTTGCCGAGCGTCGACGCCCCTGCGCGGACGTCCACGCTCGACGCTGAGGAGATATTGGAAAGATGCGGCTGTTCGTTTCTCTCATTGCTGGTGTCGCGGCCCTGTGCGCGACCTCCGTTGCTTCTGCTGCACTGAATGTTTCGGCCACCACACCGGGAGGTCAGACGACCTTCAACTCCGGTGAGATCGTCACCATCGACATCGAGATCAGTACGACCGCCGCCGAGGCGCAAGGCCTCGGCCTGCGCGCGGCGGGCTACGACCCGACGATCCTGACCGACGGCCAGGGAACGGTGGTCCCGGCGTCCATCTTCAACGACACGACGACGGGACCGGTCCCGTTCGGCGGGATCCAGAACATTGCGACCGGGGAGGAGCAGCCGCCGCTCGTCCTCACGCGGGAAGGCTGGTCCATCAACCTGTTCCAGGGCGTCTCGACCCAGACGGCCCTGGGCTCGGCTCCCGAGTTCTTCCAGGTCCAGTTCATCGCCGGGTTGCCGGGCGTGACGACCGTCGACGTCGGCGTCTTCGCCGACTACGCGGACCTCTATACCGGAGGGGACGGCGTCGTGAACAACGCTTCCCTCGAGCTCACCATCGTCCCCGAGCCCGGCACCGCCCTGCTCATGGGCCTGGGGCTCGCGGGCCTGGCCATGCGACGCGAGGCGACGCGCGCCTGACGGATCGCGCGATCGTCCCGAGCGACGGCTCAGGGCGATCGCGCGCCCTCGCTCGTCGGCGGCGTCCCTCGCGACCGATCAGTCCCGGCCGCTCTCGTCGGGCCCGACGGGTACCCCGCGAGCCGTGAACGTGAGCCGGCCTCCGCCCTGGTTTCCCGCCATCAGCGCCTCGACGAGCGGTGCGGGCTCGGGGCGACCGCTCCAGGCCACCAGGAAGTTCGCTCCGGCGCCCCCTGCCTCCGAGGACGGGTCGTGGCGGAACTCGACGGTTTCGAGCGGAGCCAGGATCCGCGGCGCGTCGATCTTGTTGTCGACGAGGACGCCCGCGGCGTCGTAGTAGCGGACGGAGTGGATCGTGACGCTCTCGAACGACACGTTGTGGATCAGCAGCGTCGTCGTCAGATGGACGGGACCCACCTTGTCGAGCGCGTACGTGTAGGCGGGCACATAGATCAGGTGCCGATCGGACGGGACGACGACGTCCTGGAGACTGGGCCGTGCCTCCACGACCTTCGGAGCCGGTGCGGCGACTTCGGTCGGGTCCTCGCAGGCGATCCCCAGCAAGCCGAGGGTAAGCACGGCGAGCAGAAGCCTCCCTCGCGCGAGAGTGTCGGCCCTCCCCCGACTGCGTCGAAATCCAGATCGCGCCGTCGAATCACCCACGCCCTGTCTCCTCGTCCCGCGCGACCCTTCGCGACGCTTCGCGAGAAGCGTCGGGCGCGACGGATCGAGGATACCGAACGGGCCGGGAAGCGGTCCGCGGCAGGGCGCCCGCTATTCGGGAATACCGAGAACGCGCTTCGCGATGACGTTGAGCTGGATCTCGTTCGTCCCGCCCCAGATCGAGTCCGCACGCGTGATCAGCCACTTCTTCGTGCGCTCGAGCTGGGCGGTCTCGAAGCCGGGACCGTCCCAGCCGAGCCCCTGGCTGCCCGCCGCGTCCACCGCGATGTCCTGCTCGTTCTTCACCATGTTCGCCCAGCGGAACTTGCCGAGGGAACCGATGTCGCGGCCCTTCTGACCCGCGCGGGCCTCCTCCGCGGCCCGCCGCATCGTCAGGGAGAGCGCGCGCTTGTCGATCTCGTGGGCCGCCAGGCGCTCGCGAATCGTGGCATCGGCGAGCACGCCGCCTTCCATCCCGACCTCGCGCTTCACGAAATCGGAGATCGACTCCTTCGCCGCGCCTCCGATTCCGCCGTCGCTCGACCCGTCCGTGCTTCGCTCGTGCTGGAGCAGCCGCTTGGCCACGGTCCAACCGCCGTTGAGCGGGCCGACGACGTGTTCCGCCTTGGCCCGGGCGCCATCGAAGAAGACCTGCGAGAAGTGCGCGGACCCGTCGATCAGCGTGAGCGGCGCGACCTCGACCCCGTCCTGGTGCATCGGGAAGAGGATGAAGCTGATCCCCTCGTGCTTGGGCGCATCGAGGTCGGTGCGGACCAGGCAGAAGATCCAGTCGGCCCGGTCGGCGCCGGTCGTCCAGATCTTCTGGCCCGTAATGACGTACTCGTCCCCGTCCTTCTCGGCGCGGCACTGCAGGCTCGCGAGGTCGGAGCCCGATCCGGGCTCGCTGAACCCCTGACACCAGCGCATCGTGTGTTTCGAGATCTTCGGCAGGAACTCCTGCTTCTGCTCCTCGGTTCCGTATTCGAGGAGCGTCGGGCCGAGCATCGACACGCCGAAGCTGCTGACGACCGGAGCGCGCACCTTCTTCAGCTCGGCCTTGAGCGCCGCCGCGTGCTTCCGGTCGAGACCGCCGCCGCCGTACTCGGTCGGCCAATCGGGCGTGATCCAGCCGTGATCGGCCATCACGTTGATCCACCTGCCCAGGGACTCCTTGGGGAGATCGGGGCGGTTGCCGACGCGGAGCTCCTCGGGGAGGTGCTCGGCGATGATCGCGCGGACTTCTTCCTTGAACGCTTCGAGGTCTGCCATGGGGGTGTTCCTCTCTCTTCCCGGCCTAGTAGCCCTGCAGCGTCGCGAAGCGGCGCTGGTGATAGGTCGCGTCGCCGAGGCTCAGCTCGGCCGCCTTGAGTCGCTTGAAGAAGAGACCGATCTCTTCCTCGTCGGTCATGCCGATCCCGCCGTGCATCTGGATCGCCTCGGCACCGATCAGGCGCGCGGCCTTGCTGGCCTGGGCCTTCGCGGCACTCACGCAGGCCGCGGCATCCTCGCGCCCCTCGTCGACCGCGGAGAGCGCGTCCCGCACGATCGAACGGGCGAACTCGAGCTCCGAGAACATCTCGGCGGCACGATGACGCAACGCCTGGAAGGTCCCGATCCGGGCTCCGAACTGCTCACGGTCCTTCAGGTACTGCAGCGTCCGCTCGAAGGCCTCCTCGGCCGTTCCCAGCATCTCCGCCGCCAGCCCGACGGTCGCCTGATCGATCACGCGATCGAGCAGGTCCGCCCCACCGAGCAGCCGATCCGCCCCGACCTCGACGCCGTCGAACGCGACCTCGGCCACGTTGCGACCGTCGACGCGACGGTGGCGGGTGATGCTCACGCCCTTCGCGTTCGCGTCGACGAGATACAGCGCGATCCCGTCGCGGTCCCCGGCGCTCCCGGCCGCCCGCGCGACCACGACGATCTGGTCGGCCACGTGCGCGTCGAGGACGTGGATCTTCTTGCCGGTGACCGATCCGTCCTCGATCCGCGTCGACACCGCGTAGGGGTCGAAGCGCCCGGTCTCCTCGAACGCCAGCGCGACGATTCGCTCGCCTTCGGCGACCGCCGGCAGCACGTCCTTCTGGAGCACCTCGTTGTCGCTCAAGCGGACCGCGTTCGCCCCGAGCAGGAGGGTCGAGAGCAGCGGCTCGGGCGCCAGCACCTTCCCGCACTCCCACAGAACGACGCCGAGATCGGCGACGCCCATGCCGCTCCCGCCGTGCTCTTCGGCCAGCAGGATCCCCAGCCAGCCGAGATCGGCCATCTGGCTCCAGATGGCGGGCGTGTACCCGTTCTCGTCGACGGCATCGCGCAGCTCGCGCATGCGCGTCACGGGGGACTGGTCGGCGAGGAAGGTCTGCGCGCTCTCGCGCAGCATCAACTGCTCTTCGCTCAGGATCACGGACATTCGGGGAGTCCTTTCCGGCGGGCGCGGAGCCGGATCGCTCGGGGCCCGCCTCTTCACCGGCTCGTCGCAGGACCCGGGGAGCCTGCGAGGCGGTTCCGCCCGAACAATAACGGGGCGGGACGGAGGAGTATCAAATCCCGCAGAATCCGTCGGCCGTGGCCGTCGAACCGCGCGTCACTGCACCGAGATGCGGCAGTCCCCCGGGCGCGGGCGCCCCCGTTGGTGGGGCCGCCGCCGCGAGCCCTCAGTCCGCCAGCAGCGCGCCGTAGACGATCGCCTTCAACTGCCCCCGGAAGTCGAACGTGCGCGACGGCATCAGCTGCGTCAGGAAGACGACGACCAGTTCCTCGGCCGGGTCCACCCAGAAGATCGTGCTCGCGGCGCCCCCCCAGGCGAACTCGCCCGGACTGCCGACGTTCTGTCCGCGAACCGGATCCAGCAGGACCGAGAATCCCAGGCCGAAGCCCGTCCCCTCGTAGGGCGTCTCTCCGAAGCGGCCGACGCTCGTCTCGGTCAGGTCGCGCCCGCCGACGAGGTGGTTGCGCGTCATCAGGTCCAGAGTCTTCCGGCCGAGGATGCGCGTCCCGTCGAGGGTCCCACCCCCGAGCAGCATGCGGCAGAAACGCAGGTAGTCGGCGGCGGTCGAGACGAGCCCTCCGCCCCCCGAGAAGAGCGTGACGCCCTCCCGGTACTCGCTGTCGAAAGGATCGTCGACGCGGCGGAGCCTCTTGTTCCGGCGCCGCTCGTAGTTCGCCGCGAAGCGCGGAAGGCTTGCTTCCGGCACGGTGAAGCCCGTGTCGACCATGCCGAGCGGCTCGAAGATCCGCTCGCGGAAGTAGACGTCGAGCGGCTGCCCGGAGAGGATCTCGACGAGGCGCCCGCAGACGTCGGTCGCGACGGAGTAGTTCCAGGCGGTCCCCGGCGAGAACTCGAGAGGCAGCGTCGCGAGATCGGCCATCATCCCTTCGAGGGTGCCGCTCCGCGTCGCCTGGCCGATACCGGCCTTCCGATAGCCGGCATCGACGTTCGTGCTCGCCATGAAGCCGTAGGTCAGCCCCGACTGATGGGAGAGCAGATCCCGGATCGTCATCGGCCGCTCGCAGGGGACGGTCTCGTAGTGCGGATACACGCCGCTCGCGTACACCCGGAGATCCCGGAACTCGGGGAGGTAGCGGTGGACGGGGTCCGCGAGGGAGAAGCGTGCTTCCTCGTGGAGCTGCATCAGGGCGACGCTCGTAATGGGCTTCGTCATCGAGTAGATGCGATAGATCGTGTCGTCCGCCGCGGGCGTGCCGCGCTCGAGGTCGGCCCGGCCGAGCACGCTGTGGTGCGCGAGTCCGCCGCGCCGGAAGACGAGGGTCTGGCATCCCGGGATCTTGCCGGGTTCGACGTACGAGTCGTTCAGGTGCCGGTCGACGTGGGCGAGCTGCTCGCTCGAGAGGCCGACGGATTCGGGGCGCACGGTCTTCATGGGGCTCTTCCGGTGGATCGGTTCTTCGACGGGAGCGAGAGCCTATCCCAACAGCCACTCGGTCGTGATCCACGCAGGTCCGGTAGCATCGGGCGATCGCCCTGCGGACCGGACAGGGACCACCCCCCGCGACCCCCTCGGACTGCGATGATGAAACGACTGCTCTGGATCGTCGGCGGACTGGGCCTGGTCTTCCTGATGGTGGCTTTCGCGGGGGGGCTGCTCGTCTGGCAGTTCTCACGAGAGGATCCGATCGAGCACCTCTACGCGGACAACTGCGCCGTCTGTCACGGCGCCGACCTCGAAGGCGCCGCGCAGGGCCCGTCGCTGGCCGGTCGGCCGCTGGTCCACGGCGAATCCGTGCCGGAGCTGAGGGCGAGCATCCGCGACGGCCGCCCCGACCGGGGGATGCCGGCCTGGGGCAACGTCCTCGACGACGAAGAGATCAAGAGCATCGCCCTCTACGTCGCGGAACGGCGCGACGGCCAGCGCTTCCTCGACATGCAGACGGACCAGCCCCTCGTCGTGCCGACCGGCGTCGTCCCGACCGAAGCGCACGACTACCGGCTGGAAGTCGTGGCCCGCGATCTCGCCCCCCTGCCCTTCTCGATCGCGCCGCTGCCGAGCGGCGAGATCCTGATGACCGAGAAGACCGGCGGGCTCGTCGTCGTCCGGCCGAACGGCGAGCGCAGCGTGGTCCGGAACACCCCGCGCGGTCACGACGACGGCTTCGAGCTCGTCTCGCTCCCGCTCGGCCTGGGTTGGCTGCTCGACGTCGACCTCCACCCGGACTACGAAGAGAACGGTTGGGTCTACCTCCACTTCACCGACCGATGCGAGGACTGCAACACCGTCAGTCGGACGACGCCGCTCCCGGTCTCGATGAACAAGCTGATCCGCGGACGCATCCGCGACGGGGCCTGGGTCGACGAGGAGACGATCTGGCAGGCCGACCCGGACGCGTACACGGTGACCCCGGATCTCGGATCGGGCGGCCGCATCGCCTTCGACCCCCGCGGCTACGTCTTCATGAGCATCGGCATCAAGGGCCTCTCCAACTTCGACGGCATCCAGGACCTGGGCAAGCCCTACGGCAAGATCCTCCGCCTGCACGACGACGGACGCGTGCCCCGGGACAACCCATTCGTGGACGTCGAAGGCGTCCTCCCCGCCATCTGGACCTACGGCCACCGCAGCCCGCAGGGCCTCGAGTTCGATCCCGCGACCGGACGGCTCTGGGAAGCCGAGATGGGTCCGCGCGGCGGGGACGAGATCAACCTGCTCCGCCCCGGACGCAACTACGGCTGGCCCCTCTACTCGCTCGGCCAGGACTACGACGGCACGCCCGTCGAGTACGGAGAGCTGCTCGGCATCGAGCTCGATCTCGACGCGATCCAGCAGCCCGTCGTCGACATCACGCCCTCCCCCGCGATCTCGAGCTTCGTGATCTACGACGGCGACGCGTTCCCGAGCTGGCGGGGCGCGTTCCTGCTCGGCTCGCTCAAGGGCAGCGATCTGTTCCGGGTCCTCGTCGAGGACGAACGCCACGTCCGGACGGAGCTCCTCGTGCGCGACCTCGCGCGGATCCGGGACGTCGAGGTCGACGCGGAGGGCCACGTCCTCCTGCTGCTCGAGCACGAGAGCGGAGGACAGATCGTGCGGATGGTTCCCGCCGAGGCGGAAGCGACGCCCTAGCGGGGGACGTCTCCGACGATGGTGACGCGCTCCATCCGGCGCTCCTCCGGCCAGAAGTCGTTGGTCGCGAAGTGCTGGGTACAGCGGTTGTCCCACATCGCGATCGAGTCCTTCTCCCAGCGGAAGCGGCACTGAACGTTCGGACTCATGATCGCGCGCTCGAGGTGATCGAGGATCGCCTCGCTCTCCTCGGGCGCGACGTCGTCGACGTGGGTCACGAAGGCCCGGTTCGTGTAGATGCCCTTCTCACCGGTCTCCGGGTGGGTGCGCACGACCGGATGGTGCTGGACCGGGTACTTCTCCCGCATCGCCTCCTTCTTCTCGGGCGGGACGCGGCGACCGAACACGTTCATGTAGTCGTGGGACGCGCTGAGTCCCTCGAGGCGCGCCCTCCATTCCGGGGAGAGGCGTTCGTAGGCGAGCACCGCGTTCGCGAAGCAGGTGTCGCCGCCGACCGGCGGGAGGACGCGACCGCGCAGGATCGACCCGAGCGACGGCGCCTTCCGCCAGGTGACGTCGCTGTGCCACATATTGGCCGCGTAGGGCTTCTCCGCGGTCGAGGCGATCACGACGATCTCGGGATGCTCCGGCAGATCGGGCGCGAAGGGATGCTCCTCGAGCTCCCCGAAACGGCGACCGAAGGCGATGTGCTCTTCGATCGACAGGTCCTGATCGCGGAAGAAGAGGACCTTGTAGTCGAGCCAGAGCTTGCGCAGCTCCGCGATGCCGGCGTCGTCGAGCGATGCGAGGTCGATGCCGAGGACCTCCGCGCCGAGGGCGGCCGTGACGGGTCGGATCTCGATGGACATGGGCGCGGGCCTCCAGCTCTCGGGGAAGGCATCGAGTCTAGGCGATGGCTCCGCACCGTTCACCGAGTGGAGCCCTGCCGCGGACCTCCACGCGCCGCGGGGTCAGAGCCAGCGACGGACCTGCCCGAGATAGGCCTCGTAGTCCGCCCCGAACTTCTCCCGCAGATACGCCTCTTCGTGCCGGATCGCGATCAGGTAGATGATCCACCAGGTGAGCGGGACGAGCAGACCCGGGAGGTAGCTCCCGAAGAGCATCCCCAGCCCGGCCTGCAGCGCCCCGAACCCGACGTACATCGGGTTCCGCGTGATCCGGTAGATCCCCTCGACGATCAGCTCCGGTGCGGGCTCCCAGGGCTTCGGGTCCTGGCCGGTCTTGCGGAAGAGCCCGCCCGCGGCCGCGAGCAGGCCGATCCCCGCGGCGGTCAGCACGCCGCCGCCGGCCCAGCGGGCGAGGCCGACCGGCGCCAGGCCGAGCGGCGCGGCGAAGGCATCGAGCACGAGCGCGAAGACCAGCAACACGACCGGAACGACCGGCGGCGGAATCCGTACGTTCGCGCCGCGTTCCTTCTCCTCACTGCCGTTCGCCTCTGCCATCTTCTCTCCTTCCGGGGTCGCGGGCTCGAAGCCTTTCCGAACGTCGTCCCGCTAGAAGACGAGAACGAGAAACGCGAAGACTGCGAGGCCGGTCAGGTTGCCCACGCGACCACTCTTGTCGAGACCGCCGGCGATGCCGCGACCGAAGGCCGCGTTGTGATCGCCGCACGCATTCGCGTCGCGCACGATCGGCACCTCGAAGTGGCTCGCGGCGGTCGCCTTGCCGACGAGCGTCGCGATCAACGCGGCTCCGCTCGTGATACCCACCGGAATGAAGAGGAGCGCCGCGAGCACGATCACCCAGGGCACGAGGATCCCGCCCCAGCTCATCCACGTGAACTGCCGCACGTCCGCGTCCGCCATCTTGAAGTCGAACATGAAGAAGTGGTTGCGCGGCGCATCGAGCACCGGCGACGGCGCGTCGGCGAGACGGGCGCCGGTGAAGTGACCCCATTCGTGGAGCGTCGAGGCGATCACGGTTCCCGCGATCACCGCGTTCGCGACCGCCGCCAGCTCGGCGATCGCCCAGCCCGTCGTCTGCGCCCAGGCGACGCCGGCGCCCCAGAGCGTCAGCGCCCCCATCACCATCGCGAAGTGGAGCGCGCCGATCTTCTTCAGGTTCGCGCGGTCGAGCTTCGCGGCGAACTCGCGCATCGCCACCGGGTCGGGCGCCGGCTGCGAATCGGCGTTCGTCTGGGGGGCGTCGT
>Ga0180435_10000834_pt1 | contig 32440 bp, 45 predicted proteins | sample SS_ome_3_FD_132467 | JGI IMG/M metagenome (GOLD analysis project Ga0180435, IMG submission 132467) | Hypersaline lake sediment archaeal communities from the Salton Sea, California, USA - SS_3_S_1 metaG | ecosystem: Environmental > Aquatic > Non-marine Saline and Alkaline > Hypersaline >... | reverse complement strand
GCCATTTCCGCCGCGCCGCCGCTTCGCGCGCTTTCGAGGAAGTGAAATAGGGGGGAGTATGCGAAACGTCGCCCGCTTCCGAATTGGGCTGGCCCTACCCCGACACGACGGCGGCCGTCGACGCCTCGATCGCCGCCCGCTCGCTGATCGACGGGCCTGTCACCTCCGTGCGCTACTACCTCCGCGACGAGGCCGCCAACGGCCCGCTACAATACGCCGCGATTCGTGCCTGGCGCGACAACGACGCCGCATCGCTCGACGCCTACACGCCCGTGGGCCAATCGACGTTGCCGAATAGTCAGATTCCGCACGCCACCTGGGTAAGCCTCGACAACCCGATCGAGATTCAGGCGGGCGACTCGATCGGCCTCACCTTCCAACGTCAGGGAGCCGAGCGCCTGGCCACTTACGGGGCATCCGGAGCCGGCAAGCTACACTTCGCCAACGGCGAGAAGCTCGCCGCCGGCGACTGGCCGTATACCAGCACGAATAGCTACCTGATTGCCGAGTTCCGCGGCTGGAAGCCCGACGTCCTGACCTACGGCGACAGTGTAACCATCGGCGCGTCGCTCACCGGCTCCCAATGGTCCGGCGCGCTGAACTCCGATTTCTACGCAGCCGGCCGCCGCTCGATCGATTGCAACTTCGCCGGCCTGATCCGCGCTCGAATCGGCGCCGCCGCCTCCATGAATTGCGGCCTTGGCAGCCAGACAGCCGCCTGGGGTGAATCTCAATGGACAACTCGGGTTTCGGCGTATGCCGCCCCGGGGGCGTGCGTGGTTGCTTGTTTCGGTTTCAACGACGCCATTGCGGAAATGCCCATCGCCACCCACCAAGGCCACTGGGCGGCCATGCAGGCCGCCGCCGCCGCCGGCGGCCTGACCCTGGCCCGAATGAGTCTGTACCACGTCGCCGACGGCTACACGGCCGGCGGCCACGATGCCGACTACTGGAACACCGAGTTCGACGCCTACAACACCGCGATGGCCTCCTGGTGTAGCGCCAACGGCCTACAGAATATCGACGTTTCCTCTGTCATCAACGACAGCCTGCTTGCCCAGGAACCGGGCGACTATATCCACCCGACCTCCGCCGGCTACGCCGCGCTCGCCGATGCGATCGCCGCCGCCATCAACTAACCAGCAACCCCATGATCGGCTACAAAGTCCAAACCCGCGACAACTTCCGTCGGGTCCGAGCGACCCGCAAGAAGGAAGACATCAAGAACCTCGGCCACGCCCTGCGCCTGTTGCGTGTGGTCGCGCGTCGATCGCTGAAGAAGCCGAACAAGAGCGGCGACCCGAGCCCGGAAGGCCAGCCGCCACGCAGCCCCACCCGCCGGCTGAAAACGTCGATCCTCTACTACCTCAACGCGGCCAAGACCTGGGGCCTCGTCGGCCCCGATTACCGCATCATCGGCCGCGCCGGGGCCGCCCACGAACACGGCGAACGTTTCCGCGGCGACCAGTACCCCGAGCGCCCGTTCATGTCGACTGCCCTGGAGAAGATCCGCCCGCGACTGTCCAAGTTCTGGGCTCGCTCCGTCCGTTACTGACCCAAACCACCCAACCGCCGAGAAGAACCGCCCAACCCCGCGTTTTCCCCGCGTTGCTGCCAACCACCTAACACAAGGGGAAAACACATGGGATACCGTTTAGGACTCGACTGCAAGCTCTACTGGGGCACCGCCGGCTCCACGGCGGCCAACCTGGTCGACAACGTCCGCAACGTGACGCTTAACCTCGAAAAGGCCGAGGCCGACGTCACCACCCGCGGGGCCAACGGCTGGCGGCAAATGGTCTCCACGCTCAAAGAGGGCAGCGTGGAATTCGAAATGGTCTGGGACCCGGCCAACGCCGCCTTCAACGCCATCAAGGCCGCCTGGTTCAACAACACGGCCGTTGCGTTGGCGGTGCTCGACGACGTCGCCGGCGCGGGCCAAGGCCTGGACGCCGATTTCACGATCTCAAACTTCTCCCGAAACGAGCAATTGGAAGAGGCGGTTACTGTCACGGTTACCGCCAAGCCGACCTACAGCACCCGCGCGCCGGCCTGGGTCTGAGCCCCGACATAGGAGGCCCACCCGATGGCCCACGCCACCCATAACGCGGTAATCGAGATCGGCGGACTCTCGATCCAGTCGTCGATTATCCGGACCGAGTCCGCCCAACTCGCCGCCGCCTTGACGCTGCCGGTCGCCAAGGCGGCCGTCAACTGGACCGCCGCCACGTCGACGATCACCGTGGCCGACGACGACGCGATCGCCGCCGGCGACTGGGCCGACGTGTTTTGGTATAGCTCCACCAGCGGCTGGGGCTGCCGCTACGGGTGCGACGTCGTTTCCATCACGCCCAACGGCGACAACTACGACGTCACGCTAGCCAACGGGTCCGGCGACTCGCTGCCGACCCAATACTCCTACGACACCTACGGCATCAGCCCGATCCTTGCCCCCTGCGCCAACGTCGACCTGGCCTTCGACGGCGACCAAATCAAGGCCGCCGCCGCCCACATCAACCTGGGCGGCCACTGCCTGTTCAAGTCGTTCGACGGGTCCGGCGACCAGGGGGCCGTCCACAACCGGCTTCTGTTGCCCAACGAGGCCTGGTTCTACGCCGACGAAATGGGCCGGACCAACCCGCTGGCCGGCGACGACGTGGTCAACGTGGTCGCCTCGAACCTCTCCACCACCACCACCGCCAAACTCAAGCTGGCCGTCCTGCTCGACAACGACTACGTCCCGGCCAGCGGCGGATAACCACCAACACAAGGAGCCATCACGATGGCCAATGCCACCATGTCCTCGGTCATTCAGATCGGGGGCCTCTCGATTCAATCGACGCTCATTCGGACCGAAGGGGCCCAGCAATCGGCCGAACTGACGCTGCCGGTCGCCAAGGAGTCCGTAACCTGGACCTACGGCACCCAGACCGTAACCGTCGCCACGCAGACCTACATTTCCGCCGGCCAGTGGGCCGACCTGTTTTGGTACGCCGACGGCGTCCTGCAGTGCCGCTACGGCTGCGACGTCGTTTCCGTTACGCCCAACGGGTCGAACTACGACTACGTCCTGGCCAACGGGTCCGGGACCGCCCTGCCCGCCACGCCCGACGACGCTACGGTCTACCTGGCCCCCTGCGCTAACGTCGACATGCTCTTCGACGGCGACCAAATCAAGGCGATCGCCGCCCACTGCGACAAGGGCGGCCATTGCCTGTTCAAGTCGTTCGACGGGTCCGGCGACCAGGGCGACGTCCACAACCAGCTTCTCTTGCCCAACGAGGCCTGGTTCTACGCCGACGAAATGGGCCTGACCAACCCGCTGGCCGGCGTCGACGTGGTCAACGTGGTCGCCTCGAACCTCTCGACCACCGTCGAGGCCACGTTCAAGTTGGGCATCCTCCTCGATAGCGACTTCATCCCCAGTTGATTTTGGTTGACTGGTGACCGAACCGAAGCCGGGCCGGTTCCGAAGCCCCGAGCCGCTTACGGCATCCCGCCCGGGTAGTGAATGAGGCCCCGACCGACCAGGGGAGGGGAAGGACCGGAGAAGAGGCATTTTCCGCCATCCCCACACCTTCAACGAGTTTTGCATAATGTCCAGCTTTACCGACCAAAACGGCCGCCAGTGGACGGTCTCGATCACCGTGGCCGACGTCCGCCGGGTCCGCGCCCGGCTCGACGTCGACCTGATGGAGGTTTTGACCTCCGACCTGTTGCAGCGTCTCACCCTCGACCCGGTCGCGTTCGTCGACGTCCTTTGGGTCCTGGTCGAGCCGGGCGTCGGCGAGACGACCGACGAGCAATTCGGCCAGGCCCTGGCCGGCGACGCGCTACAGGCCGCCACCGACGCCTTTCTCGAGGCCCTCGCGCTTTTTTTCCCGGGCCCCAAGAGGGCCGTCCTGCTGGAGACGATCGCCAAGCACAAGCAGTATCAGGCGAAGGCTATCGAACTCGCCTCCTCGATCCTCAAGAGCCCGAAGATGGACCAGCGGATGGAGGCCGAGCTAGCCAAGACGGAGGAGGAGATCGACAAGATCCTTTCGACCCCTGGCGAATCGTCGCCGAGTGTGCCGGAATCATCGGAGTCGACCCCGCCGGATGGACCTTCCGCGATCTCGTCACCGCCACCAACGCCCGAGTAGCCCACGACTGGAACCGGACGGCCCACCTGCTGGCCATGCTCCACAACTGCAATTGCGCGAAGAAAAGCGACTGCGTAACCCCGAGCCAGATGAACCCGACGGCCGAACGACCGCAGCCCGACGACTACCACCCGCCCTGCAAGGCCCACTGGGACGTCTTGCGCCGCGTGATGGTCGGAGATAGCCCAGGAACGGATTGACGATTGATGATTGCCGATTGTCGATTGACGAAGGAAGAACGCGAAACGCCGCCCTTCCCACTTCAACAATCATCAATCATCAATCGGCCATCATCAATCAACCCTTCACCCTTCACCCTTCACCCTTCAAACTTCCGCCATGGTTAGCGCTTCCTCCATCAAGGCCGGGGCGGCCTTCATCGAGTTGTACCTCAAAGACGGCAAGGCCGCCGCGGGCCTTCGCATGTGGTCCAAGAAGCTCAAGAGCTTCGGGGCCTCGGCCACGGCCATGGGCAAGTCGATGCTGGCCGCCTCGGCCGCCATGTCGGCCCCGCTGGTAATCGGGGCGAAGGCGTTCGCCGATTTAGAGACGCAAATGGCCGCCGTCTCGACGATGCTGGCCGAGCCGGAAAAACACCTCGAACACTTCAAGACGGCCGTTTCCGACATGGCCGTGGAATTCGGCGAATCGACCGAGACCCTCAGCAAGGGCCTTTACGACATCCTCTCCGCCAGCGTCCCCGCCGAAAAGGCCCTGGCCGTCCTGGCCGTCTCGGCCCGCGCCGCCAAGGCCGGCATGACCGACACGGGGACCGCCGCCGACGCGATCACCACCGTTCTAAACTCCTACGGCCTGGCCGCCGAGAACGCCGGCGACGTCTCGGATTGGCTTTTTAGTATTGTCAAGAAGGGCAAAACTACGTTTGGGGAGTTGGCCCCGTCGATCGGCAACGTCACCACGATCGCAGCCCAGGCCGGCGTGGGGCTCGACGAACTGGGCGCGATGATCGCCACGCTGACCCGCAACGGCATCAAGACCGACAACGCCCTGACGTCGGTCAACGCCGTGATTACGTCGTTCTTGAAGCCGTCGAAGGAGGCCGCCCAGTACGCCGCCGCGCTGGGGCTGAACCTCTCCTCGGCCACGCTCGAAAGCGAAGGCCTGGCCGGCGTGATGGCCCGGATTGCCAAACTCCCGCCCGACGCGATCGCAAAACTCTTCCCCAACATCCGCGCGATCAAGGGTATTTTGCCGGCGCTGAAAGACCTGAAGGGTTTTGCCGCCGACACGGCCGCCATGGCCGGCCGGACCGGGGCGACCGAAGAGGCCTACGCCAAGATGGCCGCGACGCTCTCCCACGCCTTCGGCCAGGTCCGCGAGGCCGGCCTGGCCGCCTTCCGGGCGATCGGCGGCGCGCTGGCCAAGCCGCTGGCCAAGATCGCCGTCTCGGTCAAGAAGTTCGCCAAGGGCCTGGCCGATTGGATTTCCAAGAATCAAGGCCTGGTCGTCACCATCGCCAAGGTAACCGCCGCGGTCGGGGCGATCGGGGCCGGCCTGGTCGCCCTGGGGACGATCGCCACCGCCGCCGGCTTCGCCCTGTCGGGCCTGGCCACGATCGTCTCGGTCGCCGGGACCGTGCTCGGCGCGGTCGCCGCCGCGATCGGCGCGCTGATCTCGCCGGTCGGCCTGGCCGTGGCCGCGATCGTCGGCCTGGGGGTCCATTTCGCCAAGACCTCCGGCGTGCTTGGCAAAGCGGTCGATTGGATCTCGGCCAAGTTCGCCGAACTGGCCGGCCGGGCGTCGACCACCTTCGGCGCGATCGGCAAAGCCTTTGCCGCCGGGGATCTCGGGCTCGCCGTCCGCGTCGCCTGGGCCTACATCAAGATGGAATTCACCGCCGGCATCAACGCCACCAAGGCCTGGCTCACCGACTGGAAGCATTTTTTTGCCAATGTGATCACCGAAGCCCATTTCTCGATCTCGTCCCGCCTGGTCAAAATCTGGTATGGGATGCAATCGACCTGGACCACCGTCTCGGCCAACATGCAAGCCGCCTGGGCTAAGTTCTCCGGCTTCGTGGTCGACAACTGGACGGCCACGCAGCGCTTCATTTCCCACCGGGTCGTTGAATTAATGGCCCTGGTCGACGACTCCTTCGAGTTGGAAGAGGGCAAGAAGGCCGTCGACGACCGATACGACAGCGCCCGGAAAGAACGCCAAGGCCAACGCAAGGCCGACCTAAAAAGGATCAAAAAGGACGCCGCCACCCGCCAAGCCGAGATCGAGGCCAACAAGACCGGCGCGCTCGACGCGCTGGAAGACAACCGCCGCCGCGCCTACGCCCGCCGCCAGACCGCCCAAGCAAAGCAACTCGCCGAACAAGAAAAGGCCCTGGCCGACGCCAAGGCCGAATGGGAGGCCGCCGTCGCGAAGGCCAACGCGTTGGCCAACGAAGCGCCGAAGGCCCCGGGGTCCGGCGACCCCGCCGGCAACGCCCCCGACGCCCTGGCCGGCGTCGACCAGGCCGTCCGCCTCGCCGCCGACTCCATCCGCGGATCCTTTTCTATTCACGCGTTCCGCGACCAGTACAAGCCGGCCGCCCAGAAGGCCGCCGAACAGACCGCCAAGAACACGGCCGACATCGCCGAGAGTACCCGCGCCATGGCCGAACGCGCCGCCCTGGCCGCCACCTTTGCTTGATTGGATGCCCCCATGGCCGTTACGGTTAGCGAAAAGATCAACAGCCGGTCGACGACCGAATCGTCAGCCATCTACCGCTACAACGTCCACGGGACCAACGACGAGCCGACGGCCCGTTTCGCCCTGCTGGCCGCCGCCCCGGTCCTGGTCACCGTCGGCGGCCTCTCCTTGGTCCGCCAGAAGGCCAGCCTAGACTACATCGGCGACGGCGGAACGGCTCACCTGTGGAATGCGGCCGTTTCCTACGGCTACACCGCCCGCAAATCGACCGGCGAATCGTCCTACTCGTTCGCCACCGGCGGCGGGACCGAGACCCGCTTTCAGGCCGACGACGAAACGGTCTACGTCCCCGCCGGCGACCCGACACCGAATTTCCAGAAGGCGATCGGAGTTGACGAGGAGGGGAAGGTCCAAGGCTGCGACGTCATCGTGCCCAAATTCGCCTGGACCGAAACCCACTATATTATCGCCTCGGCCGTCGACGACGCCTATAAGGCCACCCTCTACGGCCTGACCGGCTGCAAGAACGACGACACGTTCCGCGGCTTCGACGCCGGCGAGGTGCTCTTCCACGGGGCCGACGGCTCCCAGCGCGGGGAAGAAGACTGGGCCATCAATTTCAGCTTCGAGGCCAGCCCCAACGTCACCGGCCACACGATCGGGACGGTTACCGGTATCAACAAACTCGGCTGGGACTACCTCTGGACCCGCTACGCGACCGATACCGACGCGACCGCGAATATCCTCATCAAGAAGCCGATTGCCGTGATCGTCAACAAGGTGGTCCCCGACGGCGACTTTTCCAACCTGGGGATTTGAGTCATGGCCCACGAAGGCAAACGCGTCAAACAAGGCGACAAGCTCGAGATCCCCGCCGACTGCTTCAATACCTGGCAGAAGACGAGCCAAACCGTCCGCCGCCTGACCCGCTCCCCTTCCTCCAGCCTCCAGCCTCCGACATCCGGCCTCCCCACCACGCTGATCAAAAACGACTCCGGCGCCGACCGCTCCCGTTTTGATGTTCTCGCGATCGGCCCGACCGTCTCCGCCTCGGCCATCACCCCGCTACACAACCTGCTGGCCTACTGCAATCAGCCGATCCCGACCGGCCACGCCCCGGCGACCCACTACGGACCGATTGCCGTCCTGGCCGAGCCGATCGCCGACGGCTCGATCGGCCGGGCCTGGTTCACCGGCCCGTGCCCCGTCCGGCTCGATATGACGCCCACCTACGCCGCCTACTGCGACCGGGCCCGGTTCGACGGCTCCGACCTCACCCAACTCGTCCCGGCCGAGTACGGCCCCGCCGAGCTTCTTAGTATCGAAATTGATGGAACCGGCCAGTATTGGGCGACCGTGTTGCTCAATCAGGGCCGCGCCCAACCGGTCCACTTCGAACTCAAGACGACCTTCACGAGTGGCCAGGCGACCGCCTACGCCCGCTACCCGAGCGGGGCCGGCTCCTGGACCACCGACACGTCGGAAGAGTTTACCGTCCACGACACCCGCGGCGACCGGGTCGGCCGCGCCCGGATCTCCGACGCCCTCCACGGAAGCCGCGGCATCGCGCTGTTGTGGCCCGAGGAGGCCGTTTTCGAGATTTTCGACTTCCAAGAGTTGGCCCGGGAGATCACCTGGTCGGCCGACGTCGACTTCGACTATTCCGCCTACTTCGCCGCTACCGTAATCGACCACTGGGACGGCCTCCACCCCGACCCGACCGGGGCCGGCATCACGATCTACCAGCCAGGCGGGGTTGCCCTGGCGATGTTCCACGGCCTGGCCGGGGCCGGCGGCATCGCCCGCCGCGGCGACGACGGAAAATACCGCATCACCCAGCAACACTGCTAAGGCCATGGCCCAACATCACGGCTGGTATCCCTGCGGCCGACTCTGCCACAACTGTACGTTTCGCTGCGGCCAGCCCCACACATTCGAACTCGACCTGGGCGCGGGCGGCTGGACGCCCGTCAATTGCGCCTACTGCCCCAACGTGGCCGGCCTGTTCGATCTGGCATTCGAGGGATTCAACACCCGGGCGAACGAGTACGCGCCCTGCGTCTGGACCTATTCGGTGGGGTCCGCCTGCACCTGGAACCTCGTCGGGATCAATCGCGTTGCCCACCTCTACATCGAACTAAAGGTCGGGGCCGCCTCCCCCTGGTATTGGGAACTGTTGGTTTCCCTGTCCGACGACTGGTATTACCGCCGCTCGATCGCCCGCTACCGCGGCCCGAGCCGGACCGCCGACGATTGCCTATACGACCTCGACCCGGCGACCAACAAGATCACGCTGACCAAATACGGAGCCGAGAACCACGACGGCTCCGTCTGCACCGGAACCCTCCCGCCCACGGTAACGATCGAGCCCGTTTACCCATGACTCGCTGCCGATACGAACTGCTGCGGACGATCGACGAGCCCAACGCCCCGCGGCTGTACGCCTTGAGGTGTCCCGACTGCGGCCACACCCGCCTCGGCACCTACCCGCCGGAGAAGGTCTCGCGCCGCTGCCCGGTCAGAAGTTCGAAGGATGAAGAGGGGGAAAAACGGACGCTGGCCGATTGCGTTGCCGAACTGGTCGCCGACGGGAAGGCGACCCGCTCCAACGGCGAAATCGTCCGGCTGCTGCAAATCTGCGAACAATGCCCCCGCGACCTGTTCAGCGTCGCCGCCGGCGCCTGCACCGAAACCGGAACCCCCTGCCACTGGCACCAACACCACGCCGCAAGACTCTGCCGGGGCACATGCCCCGGGTGGAAGAGTGAAGGGTGAAGGGTGAAGGGTGAAGGGTGAAGGGTGAAACCTGGTGACCACGCCGGAACCGTAAGTGTCGGCCGCCACCGACGCCGACGGCGATAGGATCCTACCGCCGAAAACGTCGGGCTGGACGTCCGCATCGCCGGAAATGGCGATCCTGCAGCCCCGCCACCCACGGCGATGCCGGCAGCCCCTTCTTCTTTCACCCTTCACCCTTCACCCTTCAAACTTCCTCCTCCCTCCCCCCTACTACCGCCGCCCGATACCGGCTATCCTGATCTCGTCTGAACTGGGCCGGGGGGCGACGTGAGGCTTTTGGTATGCCCACGCACCGCCCCGTCTTTCTCTTCGGCAGCCCCGGCGACATCGGCGGGGCCAAGACCGAAATCTGGCACACGCTCCGCCTCTGGCGCGAACACGGCCTCGAGGTCTCCGTCGTCACCGACCAGGCCGCCCCCGCCGTCTGGGTCGACCGCCTCCGCGGTATCGGCTGCGAAATCTTCCCGCCGCCGGAGGACCTGAGCGACCTGGCCCACCTGACCGATCTGCACGGCTCGATCGCCGTGCTGTTCTGCTCCCAACACGCCACCAAGCACTACGCCGCCGATCTGCGCCGCTTCTGGTGCCGCCTGGTGGTGGTCGATTGCATGGGCGAACCGCTGCCCCTGACCCGCCGAGACGCCAAGCAAAACGGCCCGGCCGACGCCTACGTCTTTCAATCCCGCTTCCAACGGACCACCCACGAAGAAGCACTACGGCCCTACGGCTACACCCCCGAACACGGCCACCTGATCCCCGGGGCCTTTTGCTGCGATGATTTCCCGTTCCGTCCGGAAAAACGCTGCGGCCCCAACCACGCGTTCCGTTTCGGCCGCATCAGCCGCCCCGACCGCCACAAGTTCAGCCGCCACACCTGGCAGATCTTCGACGCGGTGGACAACCCGAAAACGGCCCTGGTCCTCGGCTGGCTGCCCAAGCTCGAAAAGGCCATAGGAAAACCGCCGACCCACGTCCTGACCTATCCGCCTGGCGGCTTCGGCGCGAACGTCGAGTATTTCCTCTCCACGTTGCACGCCTACTGCCAGCCCGGCGGCTCTGCCCTGGAGAACTGGCCCCGCGTGGGCCTGGAGGCGATGGCCACCGGCTGCCCGCTGATCGTTGACAACCGCGGCGGCTGGGTCGAAATGGTCCGCCACGGCTCGACCGGTTTTCTATGCGACGGCCCCGACGACTTCGTCGCAGCCCTGAACCTCCTCCACCACGACGACGCCCGCCGGCTCAAGATGGCCCACGCCGCCCGCGCCCGCGTCCAGAAACTAACCGACCCGGGCCCGATCTGGGAAGCCTGGGAGGCCCTATTTTCATCCCTCAAGTAGCATGGGCCCCCGGCCCGTGTAAGACAACCGCCGCGGCGCAGAGACGCCGAGAAAGGAAACCAATCATGCCGGAAGAAACCCCCGCCGAAACCTGGGCCATTGTCGAAGTGATGGGCCACCAACGCTACGCCGGCCCCGCCTTCGAAAAGCACCTTGGCCCGTCGTCGATTTTCGCGATCACCCCTTGCACCGAGGCCGTTGCCCGCGCCGCCGCCGTCCAATTCTACGCCCAGCCGACAACGCTGCTGGACCTGCCGACCCGCCACTCGATTGCCTGTTGCGGGCCCCTCGAAGACGACAATTGCCCCGTCTAATTCTCTGCGTCTCCGCGTCTCGGCGGTTCATCCCAACAGGAAAACGCCCCATGCCAATCAATCTCGCCATCACCGTCCTGACCTCCCCGCGGCCCAAGGCCACCCTGCAGACCGCCGTCGCCAGCCTGGCCCAGGCCGGCTACGACGGGCCCGAGGTCTGGATCCACGAGGACAGCCCGCCGTCGGGCCACTACACGGCCTACCTCTCGGCCCTGGCCGCCACGCTCGACGCCCGCCCCAAGGCCGAGGCGATCTTTCTACTGGAAGACGACGTCATCCTCTGCCGCGGCCTGGCCGACTACCTCGACCGCGAGTTGTGGCCAGCCGAGCCCGACACGATCGGCCTGGTCTCCCCCTACTGCCCGGCCGCCTACGCCCCGCGCCGCCGGGGCCTCGGCCGCCAATGGCGAACCCAGAACCGCGGCTGGGCCCTGGCCGGTTCCCAGGCCTGGATTTTTCCACGCCTTTCGGCGGAGCGAATCGTGGAAACGCTTGGCCCGCGCCAGTCCAACTACAACGCCGACGCCGAGATCGGCAAATTCCTGCAAACCGCCGGCCTGGCCTGTTGGTATCACTCGCCCAGCCTGGTCGAACACATCGGCATCGGCAATTCGGCCCTAGGCGACGACCTGGCCGGCCCCTTGCGCCAGTCCGCCGATTTCATCGGAACGCTGGCGAACCCGAACGACCTGTTCAAGTAGCCGCCCGTAGCATGGGCCCCCGGCCCGTGTAAGGAAGACGAGCCAACCGCCGAGACGCCGAGCCGCCGAGAGAACCACGGAAAACACGGAAAAGAAAGGAACGCCCCATGAACCTCCCCGCCGCCTGCAACTACTCCGACGAATACAACCTGTTATATTTTCACGTCCCACGTACCGGGGGCAGTAGCTTCGAAGCCCTGGACATCTGGGACCAATGGGCCGGCCACGTCCGCGCCCGCGACGTCCGCCGCCGCCTGACTCCCACGTCCTGGAAGCGATGCGTCAAGGCCGGCTTCGTCCGCGATCCGCTCACCCGCTTCGCCTCGGCCTACCACTACCTTTTCAATATGCCGCCCGACCACCGTTGGGCGACCGCCAACGCCGCCATATCCGCCTGGGTCCGCGACTACGCGACGCTCGAGGCCTTTGCCGCCGCGTTTCCCACGATGCCGAAGCGCGTCCGCGACGACGTCCACTTCCGCCCCCAGCATCGGTTCCTATGTGCCGGCCCGCGAAAAATCATCGTCGATTTCGTCGGCCGCTACGAGAACCTGACCCAGGACTACGCCCGCCTGGCCAACTACTGCGGCCTCGATCATCGCGCCCATCCCCTGCCACACAAAAACGCCGCGCAGTACCCACTTGATTTGTCCGCTCTGGCCCTCTCCCTCTCCTCCGCCCAAGCCCTTACCGACTACTACGCCGCCGACTACGAGGTATTTGGCTATTGATGATCGGCGATTGTTGATTGCCGAAGGTAATACGCTCCACTTCAACAATCAGCAATCATCAATCGGCAATCATCAATCCACCCTTCACCCTTCACCCTTCGGACTTCCCATGACCAACTCGCCCCGTCCCGCTTCACCCGGCCCCCATACTCCCGGAAGCCCTCGCACGCAACTAAGAATCGCCGCCGTTTGCTGTACGTTCCGCCGGCCGGAGCTACTCGGCCAGATGATCCGCTGTTTCGAGCGCCAGACCTACGAAAACCGCCGGCTGGTGATCCTTGACGACGCCGGCCAGTACCCCGACCAGCCGACCGGCGACCGTTGGCGGGTCGTCTCGACCGGTGTCCGCTTCGACAGCCTCGGCCAGAAGCGCAACGCCGCGGCCAGCCTGATCGACCCCGACACCGACGTAATTGCCCCCTGGGACGATGACGATCTCTATCTGCCCCACGCCCTGAAAGCCCAGGCCGAGACGATGGCCGTCTCCGATGCCGACTGGATCCGCCCGTCGGTCGTGCTCGACGTTACCCGCGACGGGTCCGGCGACCTGATCCAGATCGCCACCAACACCCCGGCCGACCCGGCCTGGAAATGCTACCACGCCGCCTGGGCCTTTTCCTGCAATGTATTCCGTGAAGCCGGGGGTTACCCGCCGGACCAAAGCAACGGCGAAGACGCGGCCCTGGCCGCCAAGCTCTCCAACTGCAACACGCCCGAGGCCGACCCCATCGCCTACGGATGGAAACCCTACTCGATCCACCGCACCCACACAGGCCACCGCCACCTATCCGGCATGGGCCCCCGGGGCTGGCACCGCATGGGCCGCGGCGCGACGGCCAAGGCCGAGCTAACCGTCTACGACCCGCCGGGAATCGACCTCGACAATCCCAACATTCGCCCGGGAGTAACGGCAAGACCGTTTTAGTATCCCCACGCCCGCGACCATTCCTCCGCCGCCAAGAGAAAGGCCCCGTCCGTGAAAGCGCCGCCGATCGAAAGCTACGCCGACGCCGTCCGCAACAACGCGGTTGTGGCCGCCTTCCACCGCGCCGGCCGACCCGCCCACGAGTGTATCGTCGCGCTGGCCAAGATAAACGCCGACCTGATCGCCCAGGTTATGGAACTCGAGGCGATGCGACCCCGCCGCTACCGTGTTGGCGACGTCGAGTGGGTATATCGCTGTCCGACTGACGCCATCCCGGTTGTTCAACTTGAGGGCCCCAACCCATGAAACTCAGCCGCCGACGGATGAAGAAGGCCCGGGCCACGCGGGCCGAAATGGAAAACCAGATCGAGATCGGGGTCCGCCGCGGGGTCTTCGTCCTGGCCCGGCTCGGCCGCCGTTGGCGGATCATGCGGCCCGGCCGCCGCGGCTACCTGGTCCCGGTCACCGAGGCCCGTTGTCTCTATAACCCGCTGATCGACCAACTGGCCGCGCTGGATATCATCCAACGGGCCGGCCTGACCCCCGACCATGCCGCCGCTGCGTTGCCGCTATTGGTGGATACCGCCCGGGTCCAGGACTGCCACGTCTCCTACGTCGCCCAATCCGCGGCCCGCGCCCTCGAACGATCCACCCTGGCCAGCGTCGACGGCGACTTCTCCCGCAACGTCCGCCGCCTGGCCGAACGAATCGCCGCCTCCGCCTCCTCCTGCAAAATCACCCCCTCGGTCCGAAAATGCCCTTTCTCCGGACCATAAAACCCGACATTTGCCCCCGAAACCCTACCCCGAGGCCCGCAAAAATGGCCGATTTCGCCCGATGTTTCACCCTTCACCCTTCACCCTTCAAACTTCCATGACCGCCCTTCACCCTTCCACCGTCCGCCTGATCTACTCCCCGCCGGCCGAAGGCGAGATCCGCCGCGGGCCGGCCGTCGGGATGGCCGGGTTGGTCCACTACCTCGAGAAGTTCGGCCTGCCCGAATGGCTCTCGATCGCGGCCTCCGCTTGCGATACCGCGATCCCTTGGTATTGGAACGCCGGCCAGGCCCGAGCCGCCGCCCGCGACGCGACCGCCGGCCGGCCGTTCATCATCGGCCCCAACATGCTCTGGGTGAACCGCGTCCGTCCCAACGCCACCCGCCACGAGCGGACGATCGCCCGGGCCCCGACCTGCCGGCTCATCTTCTGCCATACGCCCGAGTATGCCGACTGCATCCGCCGGGGCCTGGGCCAACACAACGCCGCGGAGATCTGCCCGGTCCCCTATCCCGTCTGGCCCGAGCCGCCCGACCTGGGAACCCTGCCGTTCTTCCCCTTGCTGATCTACTACAAATCGGGCCCCTACGACGACCTGGTCACCGCCCTGCGCGACCGCTGGCCCCGGGCCGTGGTGCTGCGATACGGGACCCACAGCCGCAACACGCTCTTGACCCTGGCCCGTCAGAGCCGCGCCGCGGTCTACCTCTCCGCCGACGACCACGGCCCCCTGGCCCTGGCTGAGATCCTGCTGTCCGGCTGCCCCGTCATCGGCCACCGCTCGACCGCCCCCTGGATCGAGCCCGACCAAACCGGCCTGTACATCGACGACCTGGCCGACGCGGCGGCCGTCGTTTCCGCCGTGGAGGACCTCCACGAGTGGGACCTCAATCCGATCCGCGATCGAGCCCGCGAGTTGTTCGACCCGCGGCTGATTGTGGAGACCGTACTCGCCGCCCTTGATCGCGCGCGACGCCACGAGCCAGGAAGAGATTGACGATTGATGATTAGCGATTGCTGATTGATGAAGGAAGACAGGCGAGCGAACTCCCTCGACAATCAATCATCAATCAGATACCCCAGAAAGGATAACGGCGAGAAGCGAGTCCCTTCGCGTCTCGGCGGTTTCCTTCCCCCTGTAGTGCGTTCGCCCTCACCGGCCGAATTTTCTCGAAAATACTTTTTCGCGTCGCCGTAACCCCTTGCTGCCATACGCTTTAGCGTATCGTCTTTTTTCGCCCCGATTCGGTTTTTCCTCTTCCTTTCTATACGCTCTGCCGTATAATAAGAATGTGGGGCGAACGAAAGGAAACGAGCAAATGACCAACACGCGAACCAACGCCATCCGAAACACGGCCGCCAAGCTGGCCAAGATCCAAAACCGCAAGACGAAGGCCGCCTTCGCCGCCCGGATCGACCGCGAGGCGGCCGGCCTCGGCTGCACAGCCGACGAGTTGCTCGATGCCGTCCGCGGCGTGGCCGCCGAGCGAAACGAGCGGCGCAACCGCGAGGCGGCCGGCTGGAAGGCCCGCCAGGCCGAGGAAACGGCCCTAATGGAAGCCTGGGCCGCCGCCCGTGCCGATCTGCTGGCCGCCGGCTGGGCGCTGACCCACGAATCGGAAAGCGGCTCGGAATACTACCAGCGCGACGGCCGAACGCTCCGCCTGGCCGACCACCTGGTCCCCGCCACCCCCGAGCGCGACATGGCCGCCGCCGACCGCGGCAACGCGGGCCCCTGGGATGTCGAGATCATCGTCGGTTCGATGGCCTGGCGGTCCCACGTCGCCCAACTCTGCGAGTAAATCCACCAACCCCAATCGAAAGGAAACCGAACGATGAAAACTGCCACCGTAGCGACCACGAAGTACGGCGAAATCAAGGTCTACAAGCTCCGCGACCTGGCCGACAATATCAAGCTCGGCGCCGTCGACGGCGTTAGTCTGCCGCAATGGCGAGAGAATCCCAACCTGATCCCGCCGATCCTCCTCCCCGGCGACCTGGTCGGCGGCTTCGACGCCTACGCCGCCGTACTCGATTCGCTGGAAATCAGCCGCGACCACTACGCCGCGCTGGGGCTCGACCAGGTCGACGACGAGGAAGAGGCCGCCCGCGAAGTCGAAGAACTCTACCCCGAGGATTGCCAGCTGGACAAGCGCCCATGTATGATTCTCGTCAACGAGGGTGACCAAACGATCTACGAGGGTTCCGCGGCCGACCTGCCAGGCGATGCAGACTCCGCGCTGAAAGAGGCAGTTGCGTCGGTGGTTGCTGGCAGCGAGGAGGCTTGCGGCCGTGATGCCGAGGGCTGCGAATTCACGGTCACTAGGCTGGACGACTAACACTCTCCCGCAGCGCCGCCACCAGTCGCACCGTGCGGCCGGCGGCGCTGCGGCCTATTTGCATGGCCATGCCCAACAAACCGCCCTACCAAATCCGACGCTATGGCCACCGCGTGATGGTCCACGCGATCCCGGGCCTTGAGGTGTTGGCCGTCTGCCGGCGCGGCACGAGCCGATACCAGGTGGGCGAGTTGCTGCGAGAGATCGACCATCGCGTACTGGCCGCGCAGCGGCAAATCCGCGGCCTCGTCCGCGACAAACTCCGCCGGGCCGGATTGTTGGAGCCCGACTTGCCGAGTCGACTCCGCGACGCGCGCGAGGCGATCGGCTGGTCGGCAGCCGAGGCCTGCCGACGCCTCGGCATCAGCCGCAAAACGCTGAACCGCTGGGAGTGCGGCCACCTCCGGCCAACCGCCGAGTGGATTGAGCAACTGGAGCAACTACTCGGCGTCGAGTTGGAACCGCCGAGCGAAGAATAACGAGCCACCGAACTCGAAAGGATTGCGAGTAATGCCCCGCAAGAAACGCCCCCGCACGGCCCGCGACCGAGTCGCCGCCAACCTGGCCGCCCTGCGCACCGCGGCCGGGTTGTCCCAGGCCGCCGCCGCCGAGCGTGCCGGGCTGCGTCAGGCCACCTGGTCCGACGCCGAGACCGCAAGAAAGCTCCCCAGCCTCGAAACCCTCGACGCGATGGCCGCCGCCCTAGGCGTCGACGTGGCGGAACTACTCCGCTAGCTCCGCCGCGGTGATCCGAAAATGCCAATCAGGTCCGTCCGTCACGTCGTATTGCCGAACGGTCGACCGCTGACAGACCCGAACGTCAAACGAGGTGGCCGTCGCAATCTTCGGCGTGATCGTCGACGCCAGGTTCACGAACTCGCCTGGCCTAAGTTCCGGGATGCCTCCGCCGTCGACCAGCTTAACGAAACTCGTGTCACACTGGTTCCCGAAATTGTCATAGGCCAAGAAGAGCGTTTCCGGCTCGAACACCTCCCCTTCGGAAACATTGGCCAGCCGCCAGAAGACCCGGACCGTTCCATCCTCGGCCCTCTCGGCCCGCTCGAGATCGATCCGGACCGAATCGAGCGTAATCGACCCGCCGAACTCCACGCTCGTCTGTTTCTCCCGTAGCGGCGTGATCCCCACCAACCGCTGCGCGGTCTCCGCCGCCCGCCTGGCCGCGTCGTCGGGCTCCTTGGTCTCCGCCGCCTGCTCCGCCTGGGCCAACTTCGCGCGAACCTCGGCCACTTCCGCCCGAAGCTCCTTGCACCGCGCCTCCGGTCCGGCGACCGCCTCGGCCACGGCCTGGTCGATCTTCTCCTGATCGGTCGACTCGGTCGCCAGCGCCAAGACCAGCCCCAGAAACAACCCGCCCGCCCCAGACGCCACTCCCACGACGATTACGCCCAGCTTGCTCACAACGGCCTCCCTTCGATTACCCGACAATCCACCGGATCAACTCCACGATGCCCGCCACGATCGCGACCACGGCCAGGAAGGCGGCATAGCCGACCAGACGCCCCGGCGGCGGATCGTACATCCACGGCATGGCCCGATCGTACCAACCGACGCCCCGCACTGCAAATCCCGCCATGTAAATGTTTTGTAATCTCGGGGGGTTTCCGTCAACAGCCAGCCGGTACGCCTTGCCCGACCGGTCGAGTCGCCGCGGCAATCGCTTGACAAATGCCACGAATCGCGTCAGGATTCGGGTGTTCAAACTCTCTCAGGCCGGGAGCCTCGGCTCTCGGCGGTTTCGGCGTTCGGTCGCGGCAACGCGGTCGTGTACGGGCAACCGTGCCGGGGTCTTCCTGAGAGGGCCCGAACAGAGCCGCTGGGAGTCGAGGCTCCCGGCGGTATCCGGCGTTGCAGTGGCATCCTGGCTGGCACCCCCGGGGCAGATTATGCGGATTGTGCGGTTTGGCCTCTTGACATTGTGTACTGTTCATGCGTACACTAATCCTCACAATCACGATGACCGAACCGGCCAGGCGGCCGCCGGTGTCCCGCTGCAGCCAGATGCACCGTCGATCGGGACGTGGTCCATTCTCCGTGCCATGCGAGGGTTTACAGATCGGTTTTCTCGCCGTATATTCAGGCAAAACCTGAATCCGTTGCGCAAAAAAGTGGGCCCCGACTGTTGGAGCAGTCGAGGCCCGATCCGCAACGCACCACGTGCAGAAGCGACGAAACCCATGCACGGGCCATCCACGGATGTATTCTCTCGGCGCGTAACGCGCCGCTCTCTTTTTCCCCTGGATTCCCGCCGCGCTGAGCGTCTGCGCGGCTTCACCCCAACGCCAAGACCGGCGGGGAGGGCCTATGGATTGATCGCGTAGGCAAAAGAAAAGGGGGCCGCCGATGGCCCCCGCAAACCGTTGCCTGGCCAGGGGTTAGCTTTGCACACCAGTCCCTGACTCGGCATTTCACAAGGGCCGCCAGACGACCCCGCGTGAGTTGTACGCGCAATCCTAGTCGGTCTCTGGCGACCTGTCAACCCCCTAAAGCAGACAGGTAACCAAATGAACTACGACGGGACGATTCACGCCGATCGAGTCTACACCGACCAGCAGATCCTACAAATCCTGAACATCAGTGAGGATCAACTCAATGGCTACTACAAGGGCCCCCGGGGGCTCCGCTACTTCCAGAAGACCCGCCAGCAGAAACGCCTGATCTCCGGGGCCGAATTCCACCGTTTCATTGAAAGGAACCAAGACGAATGGCCAAGCGAAGACGGCGACGACGAGTAAGACGCCGCAAGGGCGTCACTCTCCACCCCGGGGTGAGTCTGCTTCGGCCGACCCGAAGCCGGCCCTACTACGTCCTACGGTACACGGACGAGGCCGGCGACTCCCACCAGCAATCGACCGGCTGTACGACCGAAGGGCCGGCCCGCGACGCGGCAATCGAGCTTTCCCGAAAACTCGGCCTGCTGGGCGAGGATTCGGTCGACGTGACCTGGACCCGATTTTGCGATCGCTACGAAACCGAGCGGCTCGCTTCGAAGTCACCCGGCTACCGCAACGCCTGGGGCACGGTCCGGGCCCACTACGCCGACCTGATGAAGCCCCAATTCCTGGACGAGGTGAATTCCTCGTCAATTTCCCGCTTCACGGCGAAGCTCCGCAAGAAGCTCGAGCGGAAGACCGAAATCGTCAGCGACGCGACGATCGCCTCCTATCTCAAGACCCTACGGGTCGCGTTGAACTGGGCCCATCGAATCGGCCTGCTATCCCAACGGGTCGCAATCGAAATCGACGGGGGCGACGGCGACGACATGCGGAGCCGCCCGATCACCCTGGAGGAATTCGAGCGGATCCTGATGGCCGTCCCGAAGGTACGCACGAGGGACGCCGCCCAGTGGGAGCATTTTCTTCGGGGGCTCTGGGAGTCCGGTTTTCGATTGGGAGAACTCTGGGAGCTATCCTGGGACGACTCGACGAACGTAAGCTTGTACCTTGGCGGCCGGTACCCGATGGTCCGGTTCGCCAAGCGCGGCCAAAAGCGACGGAAGCAGCAATACCAGCCGATCACGCCCGAATTCTGGGCCCTGATCGACGCCACGCCTTACCCGTTTCGCCACGGCCGCGTCTTTCCGCTGCTGGCCAGCCGCAACAAGAAGGACCGAGGCCGGGCCCGCCAGGTCTCCAAGACCTGGGCCGGCGAGGTGGTAGCGAAGATCGGCGTCAAGGCCGGCGTGATCACCGCCCTGGAGTCCAGGACCAAGATCGATCCGGAAACGGGCGAAAAGTCCGACGTTCGCAAGAAGGCCACTTCCCACGACATCGGGAAACGTGCCCTGACGATGCGTTTGGCCGATCGATTATCCGAAATCGACCTGGCCAAATGGCAACGCCACAAGGACCCGCGGACAACACGACGAAACTACCATCACCGCGAGGCCGACGACCTGGCGGCCCAAATCTGGGCGCAAGGTGACGGTTTAGGTGACGGCGGGCCCTCCGACAACGAATCCGAGGAAAATCCGTCAACGTAAGTCGAGTTGTCAAAGAACGTTACAAGTCGGGGCGACTGGATTCGAACCAGCGACCTTTTGACCCCCAGTCAAATCTGGATGCCCAACTGGGCCCGAACTCGCCAGGAAACTCGGCGGGGACGGGCCCTCTCTCTTCTCGCTAAGTGCCTTCGGCGGCTGTTAGTTCCGGCCCAGGTGACGGCTAAGGTGACGGCGGCCGATCCGGGCCGATTTGGGAATTCTGGAATTCTTCAGATTTTCTTAGATCGCCAGTTTCGCCGACTCGCCGGAAGGTCGCCGAAATGTCGCCGGGGAACTCAAGGGGGCTTTTGACGCGCCCCGCTCTCAAGTCGTGGGATCATCACGAGTTGCAACGCCGTCACCTTATTTCGACATCGCCCCGACGGTCTCCCGTAGACTCCAGCACAGTCGACCACTGAACGCCACTACGCGAGACGATCAAACATGGCCAGCACAACGATTTCCCCACTGACCGACCGGCAAGCGGAAGTCCTGGAGATCATCCGGGAATCGCTCACCGACCGCGGCTATCCGCCGACGATCCGCGAAATCTCCCGCCGGCTTGGGGTGCACATTAGCGCGACCGTCGGCCATCTCGAAGCCCTGGCCAAGAAGGGCTACATCGAACGCGATGAGGGCGTGACCCGTGGAATTCGCATCCTCCGCTACACCTGACCCCGTTACCTGAAAGGAAACCACCATGGCCAAGAAACGAACCCGCAAGCCCAGCCCCGCGACGGCCAAGAGCCGCCTGTTGACCGTTGTCCGACAGATCGGCAAGCAACACGACGAGGAGGCCACCCGGCTCTCCCGGGAGGCGATCCGCACGCAAGACGCGGCCCTCGTGACCGAGGCCGCCGTGGCCGTCGCGAAGGACGATGCGTGCACGGACATGGCCGAGGAGTTGGTCGGCCAGATCGAACAATACTGGCCCGCTTGATCCGCGCTCGCTTCTTCCGGTCCCCATACTCCCGACAGCCGTTGCACGCAAGGAAGACACGTTGACTGACCTCGACCCACTCCGCCCGCTCTTGGCCTCCCGCTCGATCGGCCCGGCCGTGAAGCTCGCCTTCCTGGACCTTTGGGACCTGGCCGGGGGCCGGCCGGGCCATGTCGTGACCACGGCCGCCGCCTGGGCGTCCCGGCTGGGACGGGACGCCCGAACGGCCCGCGACTGGCTCGACGCGCTGGCCGCCGCCGACCTGGTCGACGTCGTGGACCGCTCCCGCCGCGGCGTCTACCAGGTCTACGTCTACCAGCCAGCCCCCGGCCAACGCGAGGAACGGCCGGACCCCCAGCAACGGTTGCCGCTGGCCGTGGAAGAGGACCAACCGGCCCAACGAACTTTCCCCCCGGAGGAGCCGGCCGAAACGACGAAAACCCCCGCGGGGGTTTCTGCGCAAAAACCCCCGCGGGGGTTTTCGCAAAAACGCGCCAATCCCGAGGAAAACGCAACAAACCCCCCGGGGGTTTTCGTAACTCACCCCCCGGCCAAACGACGAAAACCCCCGCGATCCCCCATGGACATAGAAAAGGATAATCTTCGATTATCCCATACCCATGGAACCATAGACACCATGGACCATGGGCGCCACGTTCCGGTCCCCTTCAGCGCAACCGACTGCGCCCGCATCGTCGAAGCCGCCGGAACCAAGGCCGAGCAACTCCGCGGTCAAAAGGAGGCCCTGGTCGACTACCAGGCCCGGGCCGTGGCCGATTCGGAAACCGACCCGTCCATCTACCGCCGGATCGCCGAGGCCGTCTACGACCACGACGCCGCGCTCGAGGACGTCGAACACTGTGCCGAGTCCGTCCGGTCCGCCCGCGAGGCCGGCCGGATCCGCGCCTCACCCGGCCGGCTCTATCTCGGCATGATCCGCAAACGTCTCCCCGGGCCGACCCTGGCCCGCCTCGACCTGACCCCACGCACGAAAAGGACCGCCAACGATGGCCATCAAGCCGTTGAATCTTGAATCGCTCCACGATCTGGACGGAGGCCGCCCGGCCGCCGCGTTTCTGCAACGTCTGACCCAGGCGGTACGCGACTGCCAGGACCGACCCGGCGACGACCGCCACCGCAAGGTGGTCATGCAGGTCGAACTTTGGCCGGTGGCCGACCACGACGAGGAGACCCAGGCCGTCTACCTGGCCGGCGTGAAGGTCGCCTTCCAGTTCAAGACGACCATCCCCACGCAACAGACCCGCGACTACACGATGGCCGCCACCCACCAGGGCTTGTTGCAGTTCAATGAGGACGAACTGAAAAACCCCCGACAACGCACCCTGGACGGCCACGCCGCCGTTGACGGAGCGACCGAGGAAGACGTCCACGACGTCGACTAACCCCGACCACCTCTTACACGTTTACACTACCCCACATTTTCCAACCCGTAAGGAATACCAAGAATGTCCGAACTGACCGAAAAGGCGATCCAGGAAATCGCCGCGATGGAGTCCCGGGCCAAGAAGCCCGAGACGATCCACGCCCTGAGCAACGAACGCCAGCTTGTTGCCGCCTACAACGGCGAGTTGGTCGGCAACCCCCGCCCGATCCCCGCCCGGGCCCACACGGTCAACGCCCTGTGCGACCTGACCGCCTGGGCCGTCCGGGCCGCGAAGACCTGCGTTGATGGCCCCGACGAACAGACGCCGGCCCACACCCCGGCGATCTACCACGGGCCCGAGGCCGTGGTCTTGATCCTGGACCACGACGGCTACCGATGCGACCGGGTCACGCTCGACTTACCCCAGGCCGAGGTGTTTCAACTCCTCTGCGCCATGGCCTTCGAGCGCAACCGGGCCGCGATGGGCCAGAAGGAGGTGGTCGATTTCCTCCGCGTCCAGTGCGAGCGGCCCGACCTGGCCGCGCCGTTTCGCTCGCTCACCTGGGCCCGGACCGACCAGACCGCCGGGACCGTCCAACACGGCCGCGAGTCGTTGGGCCACGGCGTCGAGGCCGAGGTGGCCCAGGCGACCGACATCCCCGAGGAGCTCCGGCTGACCGTGCCCGTCTACGACGTGGCCGGCGAGCGGAACGCCTACGGGGTGGGCGTGCTGGTTACCCTGGACACCACCGCCCAGACGGTCCGGCTCTCCCCGAGCCAGACCGAGCTCCGCGCCGCCGTCGACGACCACCAGGCCGACATCCGCACCCGCATCGGTGCCGTGCTGTCCGCCGAAGAGGTCGACCTGCCCGTCTACTACGGCTCCCCGTAGTCCGCTCACCGCCGCGGGGCGCCCAGGGGCAGGGGCGCCCCGCGGAGTTTTGATATCCCCTCGGATGCCTGACAACGCCCCAACCACGAAAGGAAACCAAAGATGCCAAAACGATCCCACGAGGAGGGCCAGCCGACGCTTTCGACGGTCCGGCTCGACCGCGACCAGATCGACCGGACCCGCCGCCGCACGCTTCGCCGGCTGACCGTCCGCCTCCGGGCCGCCGCCCGCGCGGCGAACGACGCCCGCACACTGGCCCGGCTCGATCGCATCGTCGCCGCCGGCGACCTCCACAAGCTCCAGGGTATTTTGACCTGGGCCGCCAACCGCCGCTATCCCGGCTTCTGCTTCACCGACCGCGCCCGATTCGCCGCCACCGTAGGCCGGGAGAACGAGTACCGCGCCGAGGCGACCGAGCCGACCGAGGCCCAGCCGGGAACCGACGAGAAGATCCGCGTCCTGGCCGCCCGCTACGCCACCGGCCAGACCCTGTTCGACCCGGCCGACCGCGCCGCCCGCGACGAGGCCGTTGTCTGAATCCCAACCACCGGAAAGGAAACCGACTCATGCTGATTATCGACCGACGACCTGGCCAGTCCGTGACGATCGGGAACGCCGTTGTCACTGTGCTGAAACCCCGTAAATCCGGAAAGGTCGCCCTGGCGATCGACGCCCCGCGCTGCGTGCCGATCGTCCGCGACGACGCCAACCGCAAGGAGCCGAGAGAAGCCGTGAGCCAGAAACGGATTGACGATTGATGATTGCCGATTGTCGATTGACGAAGGAAGAACGCGAAGCTCCAACTTCAACAATCAACAATCATCAATCGGAAATCATCAATCACGCTTTCTCCCCACCACTTCAAGAAAGGAAACCCCGACCCATGAGTACCGATACCAAGACCGCCACCGCCATCGGAAAACCCCGACGCCACCGCCGCCGCACGCCGGCCGCCCCGCTGACGATCTCGCGCGGCCGAAACCGCGGAGGCGACTACCTCCGTTTCAATATCGCTCAATCACTTGCGGCCACCTACCACCTCCAGGTCGGCGACTGTCTGAAGCTCGAGTCGATCAACGGCCAGACGCTGCGAATCGTCCGCGTGCAGAACCCGATGGACGGTTACCCGCTGAACCCGACCCGCGGAACGATCGCCGACTCGGCCGGTGCCGTGGCCGCCGGCCATTTTCAGCTTCGCCCGGCCGACGAGACCTGGTTCGCCCGCCTGTTGGCCCCCGGCGACCAGCCCCGCAGCTACCGCCCGGTCGTGAAGCCGGCCGGGATCTATTTTGATATCCGTCCATCCTCGGAGTCGCCCACGATCGCTGGGACGCCGCCGGAGCCCAGCCGGCCTCAGCCGGCCGCTCCGGACCCGACGGCCATTGTGGACGAGGCCCCCGTGCCCGACCTCTTCCCCGACAACACGGAGGTCGACGACGAGACCTAACCTCTGATCGTAGCCGCCGGCCCGGGGACCGGTAACCTGTCGCCCCCACCCAGGCCCGACCCGGGCCGGCTTTTTGAAGTTTGAAAACGGGAAGTTTGAAGAGTGAAAGGAAACCGCCATGCTCAGCGAAAATGCCACCGCCAAACTGGAAGCGGCCGCTTTTGTCCCCGTCGAATTCGTTCGGCTCCGCGAAGTGACCGAACAAACGCTCCGCCTGGCCGAAGCCATGGGCGTCGACCCCGAAGGCGAGATCCCCGACGACCTGATCGACCAGGCGGCCGCGCGGGTGACATGCTACGCCCGGACGTGCAACGCCCTACTGGACGCCGTGGAGATATTAAGCCTGGACGCCACGCCCGACGACAACGGACTCGTCGACCCGGCCGACCTGGTCCGCCAACTGGGCGCCATGGTACGCCAGTTGTCCGAACGCAACGACGCCGTGGCCACGGCCGCCGCGAAGGCCGCCCACCGAGCCCGGGCCCATGCCGGGGTGCTCAGCGCCGCCGCGACCACCCTTGCCGAGGTGGCCGGCCTGGCGAGCCACAAAGGCCCGATTGACGTGATGAGCCAGACGGCCGACCTGGTCCGCGAACTACGCGCCCGCGAGAAGCGAGCCGAGCCGACGGACCACCTGGCCGACTGCGCGATTGCCGCCACCACGCTATCGAATACCGTCATCAACGCCGCCGAGCGAATCGCCGAAATGGCCTGCGCCAAGGCCGCCGGCCTTCACCCTTCACCCTTCACCCTTCCAACTTCCATGGACCGCCAGCGGGCCGAGGAGATCAACGCAGCCTGCCTGTACCACTCGATGTACGCGGCCGACGACGAAATGCGGCCCGCCGGCGACCCGCCCGACCTGTCGAAGTACACGCTTCGCGAAATGCTCGACGCCGCCGACGTGATCCGCAACCTGGACGAACGCGACGAAGCCGGCCACAAGATCATTCGTACCGTTTGCGATCCCCGCCAGCTTGCCGCGTTGTTCTGTGCCGTGCGATGGACCCCGGAGCCGGCCGGGAAGTGGGCCCACCCGGTTGCCGTGGTCGGCCGCGCCGCCGTCTGCGTGGTCGATGTGACCGAGAAGGAAGGGGCCGACGACGAACAGCAAACGGATTGAAGATTGCCGATTGCTGATTGCTGATTGATGAATTACCGCTCATGGCCCGAAAGGAAGACGCCAATGGGAGCCAACTCCAAAATCGGCTGGACCGACCACACCTTTAATCCCTGGTGGGGCTGCGAAAAACTGCCCGGCCGCCGGGGTTGCGAAAACTGCTACGCCGCGGCGACCAGCCACCGCTACGGCCACGACTGCTGGGGCGATTCGCCCCGCAAAATCCGCGGGCCGGGGGCCTACGCCGAGCCGCTGAAATGGAACCGGTCCGCCGAGGCCGCCGGCCGCCGCGACAAAGTCTTCTTGCAGTCGATGGGCGATTTTCTCGAGGACCACCCCGATCTGGTCCAGCCGCGCCGCGATACGGTGCGGCTGATCGAGGACACGCCCAACCTGACCTGGTTGATTCTCACGAAACGCCCCGAGAACTTTCGGCCGCTGCTGGCCCCGCTGTGGTCGGAACGCTGGGGGAGTGGCGGCTGGCCGGCAAACGTCTGGGTCGGCTGCACGGTCGAGACCCAGGCCAACGTCGGCCAACTGGCCCACCTGCTGCGGGTGCCCGCCGCGCGTCGTTTCGTCTCGGCCGAACCGCTGCTAACGCCGATCGACTTCCGCAAGGTCGACCTGCTCGACGGCCGATCGGTCGGCCCTGCCAAGCCGTCGTCCGCGGACAGTCACCCGCTCGACTGGCTGATTATCGGTTGCGAGTCGGGCCCGAACCGCCGGCCCTGTCCGCTCGAATGGGTCGACTACACGGCCGCCTGGGCGATCGCCCACGGCGTGCCCCTGTTCATCAAACAACTCTCGGTCGGTGGCCGCGTCTCGAAAGACCCGGCCGAATGGCCCGCGCCGCTGAGGATGCAAGAGTTTCCGAGCGATGAGCCACAAAGAGATTGACGATTGCTGATCGGCGATTGTTGATTGTCGAGGGAAGTACCACTTCAACAATCAGCACTCATCAATCAAACCCTTACCCTTTGGATTTCCCAATGCCCATGACCCCCGACCCTCCAGCCTCTTGGCGCGACATCCCCGGCTGGTCCCGCAACCTCGAATGGCTCTACCGCGACGTGGTCGACTGGGCCGACGACGGGGCCTGTTTCGTGGAGGTGGGAGTCTGGCTGGGCCGCTCCGCCTGCATGATGGGCGAACTGATCCGCGAATCGGGGAAGACGATCGCGCTGTCGGCCGTCGACACGTTCGAGGGGACGCCGGGGAACCCCGAACACGAAGCCACGGTGACCGAACACGGGGGAAGCCTCCTGTCGGCCTTCTGGGCCAACCTGGACGCCCTGGACGTCGAGCGATTCGTGACGCCGATCGTCGGCCGATCGCTCGACGTTGCCCGGGCCTTCCCCGACCGCTCGATCGACTTCCTTTGTCTTGACGCCGACCATTCGACCCCCGCGTTGCTGGCCGACCTGGCCGCCTGGATGCCAAAGCTCAAGCCGGACGGGATCGCGGCCGGCCACGACTTGGCCTTGCCGACGGTCCGGGCCGCCGTTGCCGAACGCTTCGGCCGAGACTACCTCGCCTGGAACGGCTGCTGGATCCACACCCACAACGCCGATTTCCGCCGCCGCCCGCGAGAGCGACAACGAAAGGCGAAAGAGCGATGAGCCAAGAGGACGTTTCCCCCTTCACCCTTCACCCTTCACCCTTCAAACTTCCATGAACACGCCCCAACACTCGGCCATCCCGACCGACCCGGCCGCCCGCGCCCGGGCCGCGCTGGTCCGATCGCTGAAACAGGCCCGGGCCCACCTATCGGCCGCCGACGTCGCCACCTACCCCGCGGCCACCGACGACACGGTCGCAATTCGCAACGCCATCGTCCGGGCCTACGACGAGACCCGCGAAGCCCTGGCCCTGTTGGGCGAATTCGACCCGCCCGACGCGTGCCCCGGACCGCCGAACGAGATCCTGGCCGCCGCGGCCGACGGCCGGCTGGCCGAACTCCGCGACGAAATGGACTACCGGGAAAACTCAGGATAGGTGAAGGGTGAAGGGTGAAGAGTGAAAGAGGAGTACTCCACCGCCGGAAATGGCGGTCCGGACCTCCACGCCGAAAACGGCGATAGGATCCTACCGCCACAAGAGACGATAGATGATGAAGACCACCTGGCCGAAAGACTTGCTGACCTGGAACGAAGGCGACGTCGGCTATATGTCGGTCCCGTTTACGTGGTTGCTGCCGGCGGCCAAGGCCCGGATTCTTCAACGGGATTTCACGGTTTCGCGCTGGATCGTCGGCGGCCCGGCCGTGGAACTGATGCCCGACTACCTGGCCGACACCCCGGCCACGATCGGCCACGATCTGCCCGGGGTGCTGCAGCGCGCGAACCGCTACGCCACGCGAACCACGATCGGCTGCCCCAACCGTTGCCAATTCTGCGCGATCGGCCGCCGACTGATCGAAGGGGAATTCCGCGAACTGCTCGACTGGCCCGACGGCCCGGTGATCTGCGATAACAACCTGTTGGCCGCCAGCCCCCAACACGTCGAACGGGTCGTCGACCGCCTGGTCCGATGGGGATGGGCCGACTTCAACCAGGGCCTCGACGCCCGGCTGCTGACCGACTTCCACGCCGCGCAAATCGCCCGTATCCATCGGCCGATTGTGCGGCTGGCCCTGGACCACGACGCCCACCGCGACGACTGGGCCGTCGCCGTCGACCGCCTCCGCTCCGCGGGAATCCGCAAAAAGTCCATCCGGTCCCTGGTCCTGTGCGGCTACGCCGGGACGCCCGCCGACGACTGGGACCGCTGCGAATTCGTCGAGTCCCACGGGATACCCGCCTGCCCTATGTGGTTCCATCCGCTCGACGCCCTGCAACACAACGCGATAACCCCCGACCAGGCCGCCCGCGGGTGGACCCCGCCGAAACAACGCCAGCTAATGCACTGGTATTACCAACACCGCGGAAGAAAGCCCGATTTCTCCGCCGCCCGCTGACTTTCACCCTTCACCCTTCAAACTTCACCCTTCAAACTTCCGCCACCCCCTACCCACGCCCCACTTCCCCCGCTACAATTCCCCGAGTTGAGACTGTCGGGCCGGGGGGCGACGTGAGGCATCTTACTATGCCGACGCCGCCCCCGGATCGTTTCTTGGGCCAAAATCCGCCCTCCAACGCCCAAAACGTCCCCTCCCACGGGATGCACGCCGGGGACGTTTTGGGTTTTTCTGGTCGATGCTGGCTGGGTGTGCTGGTGAACCTGGCCACCTGGGGCCGCCCGCTGATCGACATTTCCCATGTGGCGATCGTCGCGCCGTTGCACTCGGACGACCCCGACCGCCTGGTTCTATGGGAATCCCGCCACGATAGCCCCGCCCCCTGCCTGTTTGCCGGCGAGCCGGTCGAGGGTATGCAGGCCCACGAGATCGAGGCCACGATCGAGGCCTACCGGGGCCGCGTCTACCGCTACCCGATCGCCCGATCGGTGACCCGGCATTCCGCCGCCAAGCTGGCGGCCTATCTCCGCGCCTTCGCCCGCCGCCGCATCCCCTACGACTACCTCGGCGCCGTCCGCGCCCGCGGGGCCTGTTGCGGCTGGGTTCGACGTCTGATCTTGCGGAGCCCGGAGAGCCTTGCCGCGCTCTACTGCTCCGAACTGGTCCCCGCCGCGTTGCGGTCGATCGGGGAATTCCGCACCCGCAACGCCTCGGCCTGGTCGCCCAACCGCCTCTGCCGCGCCCTGGTCCGCCGCGGCTGCCACGGCCCGAGAATCCGCCAGAAATGACTCAAAACCCAACCCACGAAAACTTACCGTCCACCATTTCCTACAGGAGGCTCGAACGATGAAACGCGAAGAAGCGACTTTGCGAGACGTGTTGAAGACGGCGGTGTTGGCCGCTTGCTTCATTGCCGTGATGCTGCTGTGTAGCCGGTGCTGCGAAGGCGCGTTGAGCGACTGCATCGACGCAACCTGCCGGGTGTCGACCCCGACCGGCAACGGGATGAACGACGTCGGCACCGGATGTTGTATCCAGGTGTCGGGCGGCTATGCCTGGATCCTGACCAACAACCACGTGGCCACCGGGCCGCGGGCGTGGTGTCAATTCTATCGCGACGGCCACCCCAGCCGGAAGATGGAGGGCGTGGTCAAGTTTCGCCACAAGGGGCTCGACGCGGCGATCATCGCCGTGCACGCGAGCCACTTCCAAGGGCGGATGCCGCCGGCGATCCCGACGGCACCGGCGGATTACGTGGTGCGACCCGGCGAAACGATCCTGTCGGTGGGATGCGCGGAGGGCCATTGGCCGAGCCTCTGGAGGGGCCACGCGATCGGCTACTCCGGCAGCAATCTCCTCTTCCGTCCGGGCCCGGAGCAAGGCCGGAGCGGCTCGGCGATCTTTGATAAGACGGGGACCTATGTGGTTGGGCTGCTCAAGCAACGCAACACGCGAAACGTGACCGACCAGTCCCAGGGAATCGCCACCTACTGCCGGGCCTTGCGGGGCGGGATCAACGCCTCGATCGAGACGGCCGAGACGGGGATTCTGTTTCAGCGTCGCGGGTACTGCGACCCGAACGGCGGCGGATGCGAATGGGGATACCAGCGGGGCGGCGGACAGCAACCCCAGCAACAGCAACAGAACCAAAACCAAAACAACTGGCCGACGCTGCCGCCGGCGAGCGTGGACGTCGAGACGAAGGTCGACCTGAGCGAAACCAACGCGAAGCTCGATTCGCTCAATGACAACGTCGCCGCGCTGCTGGTGGAGATCCGAACCGATCGGGCGGCCCCGGAACCGGTTCCGGTTCCGGCCGTGCCTCCGGAGGAGATCGAGCAACACACGGCCGAGATTGCCGCGCTGCAAGAGGCCGACGTTGCCGCCGCTGCCGAGCGGGAGAAGCTCGCCGAGGCCGTCCAGGGCGCGGTCGATATCTCCGAGGCCGTCAACACGAAAGTCGACCAGGTGGCCGCCGAGCAACAGAAGGTGGCCGACTCGATCAAGGCGAATGGCACGATCAGCCAACGGGTCGAGGCCCGCATGGCGGCCGTCGAAAAGCAAGTAGGCGAAGACGCCGGAAAGATCGAGAAGGCCCAGGCGTACATGAAGGATTGGTACGAGGACCGCGTTCGCGATCAGGGAGTAATCGGCTGGATGCGGATGGGGCTGGTCTTGGCCGTGGCGATGACGTTCGCGTTGCTGCTGAAGTACATGGTAAGGGACGTTCGCAACTACGTGCGATCCGGCGGCGAAGATCCGCTCTGGATTCAGAGCCCCGTTAGCGAGACGGCGAAGCTCCGAGCGGCGTTCCACGAGGACGTGGCGGAGGCGAGGGCACTGGCCCGACGCATCCTGGGGCGAGACGAAGCAGAGCCGGCAGCCCCGGCGGAGAAGAAATGAGCCTGCTTACGATCTGGAAATGGCTCCGGGTTCTGTGGCCCCTGCTGGCGTACGGTGTCGGCTGGGGGCTAATCAAGATATCCGGGCTTGGATAGGCCCCGCAAGAGTGGCGCGATGGGCCGGCCCGGCTTTCATTTCCTTTCGCCGGGCCGGCCCTGTCTTTGAACGTAGAGGAGCCTGATAGATGCACCTTGTCAAAAAGCCCCGCCCGGTCCTGATCGAAATCAACGGGAAGGAGATCGGGATCGCGTCCGACGTCCGGATCGAACATAGCGCAACGGAGCCAACCCGGATCAAGATTACGATCGCCCAACCGGGCATGACGTTTCTGCCGCCAGGCTACGCTATCCAGTTTGCCGAGACCGCCGGCGGGGAAATCGTCTGCCTCAACGGAGGACCGGCCGAGCCGGCCAGCTACCGCCAACGCCTGCTTGGGCCCAACCGCATCAGCCACCCAGCAGAGGGGGCGACCCGCCCCGCCCCCCCACCGCCCGCGGGTCCTTCGGAGGCCCCCAACCGCCCGTGAGGGAACCGGGACGTGCCGCAAAACGCAACTGACTTTCTTTCTCT